>Ga0208975_1000008_pt1 | contig 130600 bp, 100 predicted proteins | sample GreLakmeER78MSRF_FD_187700 | JGI IMG/M metagenome (GOLD analysis project Ga0208975, IMG submission 187700) | Freshwater lentic microbial communities from great Laurentian Lakes, MI, USA - Great Lakes metaG ER78MSRF (SPAdes) | ecosystem: Environmental > Aquatic > Freshwater > Lake | place...
AATTGATGTTTATGTATGGAGAGTGAACATTACCGATGTGCTTTATAAAAAACACAATCTCGTTGGAACCGTTACTCTTATTAAATAAGTTCTCGTAAAAATTAGCAAGCAATTAAAATGAATTCGTAATTCGTAACATTGCATAGCAATTTAAAATAGTAATGAACAGTTTCCCATTACGAATTCCAACTTATAAGTACGCTTTATTACTATTTCTAATTTCGTTTTTAATCTATGGCAATGGGATTCAAAATCGGTATGCTTTAGATGACCATTTGGTCAATCAGGAAAATCAATTAACACAAGGTGGATTGGAAGGAATTGGGAAGCTATTTACTTCCTACTCGTTCAAGGAAAAACAATATAACTATGAGTTTCGGCCTGTTCTGCTTTTAACCTTTGCGATTGAATATGCTATTTTTGGAACAAATCCACATGTAAGTCATTGCATAAGTATCTTGCTTTTTGCACTGTTTAGCTTGTTGTTGCTTTTATTTTTATTGAAAACTTTTTCAGATGTTCCTCCATTAGTTATTTTCTTGGGAATTATTTTATTTATTGTTCACCCTATACATACTGAAGTTATTGATAATATCAAATCGCGCGATGAATTATTGGTTGGTGTTTTTGGGATGGGAATGTTAATTCAAATTCTGAACTATTTTGAAGATAAAAAGTTGTATCGAATTATTTTAGCAATAGTATTGGCATTTGCCGGATTTCTTACCAAGCAATCATTTTATATTTATGTCGCACTTGTTCCTGTATTGTATTTGTTGTTGTCGCAAAAAAATAAAATTAATTACAAACAAATTTTATTTACACTCTTTTGTTTTCTAGTGGTTTTTGTAAGTATAAAATTTTGGCAACGGGCTTTTTTACCAAAAGAATTATACCAACGAGATTTTCTATTTTATGAAAACCCACTTTGGAATCAAAGTTATTTTTCAAGAGTGCCGCAAGGATTTGCCAATTCCCTATTTTACTTTTTCCTCTTACTTTGGCCTTTCGATTTTTCTTGTTACTATGGTTACAACCAAGTTGAGACGGTTACTTGGTTAAGTTATTTACCCTACTTAGGTGTCTTGTTTTATGCATTCCTAATTTATTTTGCTAACCGGTTTTTAAAGACTAATCGTTTTTTTTCTTTTTCAATTTTTTTACTACTCATTAACCTATTGGCAATAAGTGGCGTATTTATTTTAATTCCAGGAATAGTTGGAGAGCGATTTATTTTTCTGGGATCTGTTGGTTTTTGTATAGCTTGTGCTTTGTTAATAGTTAGGGTCGCCGAAAAATATAAATGGATTTTGAAAACCGAGTCCCATTGGACAATAAATTATAAAGTCATTTTATTATTTGTGGCTTTATTGCTTTTTCAAATTCCGAGTGTTATTTCAAGAAATAAAGATTGGAAAGATGAATTTACGCTAATCAAAAAGGATGCTGCTACTGCTGTTAATTCTGTAAAACTTCAGGATCTTGCCGCACTTCAATATTATAAAAAAGCTATTGCTTTGAATACTGAATCTCCCTACAGGACCGAGCTAATTCAAAATGCAGAACTTTGTTTTTTAAGATGTTTACAAATCGATTCAACCTACAAAACTTGTTATAATAATTTGGGGGCACTTTATTTTATTAGTAATAGGGTGCCTGAAAGTTTGAAATATTACCAATTGGCATTGCAGCTGGAACCTGGTAATATTGATATTTTAGTAAATATGGCAACCCTCTATAATAAGCAAAATCAAGTCGATTTTGCACTAAAATATTACGAGGAAGCACTTCGTTTGAACCCCGATTTCCCTAATCTAGTGCCATTTTATAAACAATTGCTAGTTAAAGCTAACAAACAGGCTCATGGCATTGTTACAATTAAGGAAATAATTCGTATTTTTCCGTCAAATTACACATTGCTTTTATTGATTACGGACCTATACAATACCCAATCCGATTATTTAAACGCAGTTCTTTATATTAAACAAGCTTATAACTTACAACCAACTCCTGAAATTCTGACACTAATTGGAACTTTAGAAAAATTAAGTAGGTAATTTAAATTTATCAATTTATGAAACAATTATTTTTCTCATTATTTTTTCTTCTTGCATTTTCGAGTTTACAAGCTCAGGAAATTTGCAATAACGGTATTGACGATGACAATGATGGATTGGTTGATTTAAATGATCTTGTGGATTGTAACTGTGCATCTTCGGTGCCTTCTCTTATTCCGAATCCCTCTTTTGAATTAATGAATTGTTGTCCTACTTCATTTAGTCAGGTTAATTGTGCAACATCTTGGATTCAGGCTTCCAGTGCAACTTCTGATTATTTGAATACTTGTGGTTATGTATTTCCTGCTTGTATTGCGGCTGGACTTGTTCCATTTCCAAATGGAAATGGAATATTAGGTTGTATTTTTTCTCCTGGTTGGCAAGAATATGTTGGCGCTTGCTTAACATCACCCATGTTAGCTGGAACACCCTATACGCTTCAAATGGATATTGCATCTACTCCAATTGATAATATGGGGAACGTTTGTAATAATGGCATCATTACATTCGGGCCTGTAAATATTATTTTATATGGAACAACAAATTGTGCTAATTTACCTTTTGCTGGCTCCGGCTGTCCGCCATCCCCTCAATTTGTTATTCTTGGTCAGTTTCTTTATACACCAGTTAGTAATTGGGGTGTTATTACAATCACCTTTACACCAACAGTAAATATTACTGGCATTGTAATTGGTTCGCCATGTGTTTTACCTGCTAGTTATACTCCTCCAAGTGGCTGTTATCCGTATTTCTATTTTGATAATTTGTTGTTAAATACCTCTACTAGTTTTAATACAGTTTCTCAATCTGGAACACAGTGCGCCAATAATATTGTATTGACAAGTAGTATTGTGCCAACCGCTACCTACCAATGGTATTTAAATGGAGTAGCCCTAGTAGGTCAAACAAGCTCTACACTTAATATTTCAACTAACGGATTTCCTCCAGGTAATTACACAGTAGTGGTTACAACTTCTGCGGGTTGTTCGGAGGCATCTTCTGTTGTCCTGCCTTCCGCTTCGCTCGTAGCAACGTTTACCAATACCACCGTTTGCGTTGGAGCTTCAACAACTTTTATAGATAATTCTACTACCGCCTCAGGAATAATAACGGGATGGTCTTGGAACTTTGGTGACCCCGCATCTGCGCCTAATAACACTTCAACATTGCAGAATCCATCGCATGTATTTTCTACTGCAGGAACTTATAACGTCACATTAATTGTAACAGCAAGTAACGGATGTACCAATACAATTGTAATACAGGTTGTAGTTACACCGATGCCTGTACCATCGTTTACTTACATACAAACTTGTGCAGGTCAATCGGTAAATTTCACAAGCACTTCTACGGCTACAGCTCCTTCAACCATTACTTCTACGTCGTGGAATTTTGGCGATCCAGCATCTGCTGGAAATAATACATCGTCCTTGACAAATCCAGTTCATAATTTTACTACTCTAGGAAATTATGTGGTTACTTTAATTGTTGCATCCAGTGCAGGTTGTTCACAAACGATTACGCAAAATATTTCTGTAACTATCCCATCAGTTGCTGCATTTATTGCAACAGCCGTTTGTACCAATACGCCTATGTCTTTTACAAACCAATCTGTGAACTCAACAGTTTATCATTGGGATTTTGGTGATCCAATGTTAACAAACGATACGAGCAATTTACTTAATCCTATATATACTTTTGTGAATTCGGGCACCTTCCTTGTTTCCCTTATTACAAATCCAGGTCCTTGTGCTGATACGGCTACAATGTCATTCACAATAAATCCTGGCCCTGCAGTTTTCTTTAGCGCGCCAAACGTTTGCGCAGGTTCATTAACATCGTTTACTGACCTATCAACAATTTCATCTGGAAATATTGCTTCTTGGTCTTGGAATTTTGGAAATCCAATTGTAACGAACGATGTTTCTAGTTTACAAAACCCTACTTATTTATACACTACATCAGGAACGTTTAATGTCACATTAATTTGCACTTCAGCTAATGGTTGTGTTAGTTTAATAACGATTCCTGTTTTTGTGAATACAGTTCCTGTCGCAAATTTCAATGCGATATCAAGTTGTTTGGGAACAGCCACCATTTTTAATGATTTATCCGTTCCAACAACTGGTGTAGTTACCAATTGGGTTTGGGACTTTGGTGATGGCTCACCAATTTCCAACCAGCAAAATCCTTCTCATATTTTCTTAAACGACACTACTTTCAATGTAACGCTTATTGTTACAAATACTGCTGGATGTATTGACACGGTAATCATTCCTGTAATTGTAAGTCCATTGCCGGTAGTTGCATTTTCTGCAGACACTTTGATAGGTTGCCCACTTTTTTGTGTGAATTTCACAGACCTATCAACAATATCTAATGGAGTAATTACTGCTTGGGCATGGGATTTTGGTGATGCTTCACTTCCTTCACCGATGCAAAATCCTTCTCATTGCTATGCTACATCTGGAACTTATTCTGTTACGCTTGTTGCTGTTGGTACAGGAGGTTGCACTTCTACTTTAACTATTCCGAATATGATTACGGTACAGCCAGTACCACATGCTGATTTTACCGCAACACCTAATCCAACAACTGTCCTAAGTCCTATAGTTACCTTTACCGATTTATCGACAGGAAATCCTTCAACATGGTCTTGGGATTTCGGCGATTTAACATCTGCATTAGATGTTGCGAACACTCAGAATGCACAGTACACTTATTCTGCTGAAGTAGGTGGTGTTTACCAAGTAAATCTTGTGGTAACAAATCAGTTTGGTTGCGTAGATGATACCACAATTGAAATTATTGTTGCGCCAGACTTTGCATTTTTCATTCCAAATTCATTTACTCCAAATGGCGACGGAAAGAACGATGGATTTTTTGGTTCTGGTTATGGAATAACTGATTATCAAATTTGGATATTTGATCGTTGGGGTAATTTAGTCTTTACATCAACTGATATCAATAAGGAATGGGATGGCACTGTATTGGGTCTTGGCGACGTTGTTCAAAATGATGTCTATGTCTGGAAGGTTATGTTGAGTGATATTTTTTATAAAAAACATAAATATATGGGTCACGTAACAGTTATTAAATAATTAACGGAGATCTTAAACAATAAATTAAACATTAAAAACAAATGAAACGTTTATTTTTAATTTCAATTTTTTTAGGTGTGCAAGTTCTTTCATTCGCACAATACAACCACACACAACTTTATGCCAATGGTAATATAGTTGAGCAAGGTCAATACAATGCCGACCCTGGTATTACTAGTACGGATAGCAAAGAAACCATTGCTAAAAAAATGGCTGTCGTCCACAAAATTGGAAAATGGAAATACCATTATGAAAACGGATCTTTAGTTGCTGAAGAATATTATTCAAACGCTGGAATTTCAATTGGGGTTTGGAAAAATTGGCATGTTGATGGAAAGCTATCTTCAGAAATTAATCGTACTACGGGTATGGCAACTTATTACCATCAGAATGGAAGTAAAGCTGAAGAGGGGATTATTAACGCTGCGGGACAACACATAGGTAATTGGAAAGGATGGCACGAAAACGGAAAAGTTAATTATGTTGGTACATGGACTTCTACAGGATTAAAATCAGGTACTTGGAAGTACAATGATACAAATGAGCAACTTTTTGGTACAGAAATTTGGAATAACGGAGTGCTAGTCCATTAGTAATACAGTTTTTATTGAAAGGCGTTTTCTTATATGGGAAACGCCTTTTTTTATGATTTAATTGAAATGATGATACTTATCTTTGTTTGAATGACTAAAATTGAACGATATAAATTAGTAATTGAATGGTTTAAAAAAAATATGCCATTAGCAGAAACCGAATTAGCTTATGAGAATTCTTTTCAATTATTAGTTGCTGTTATTTTATCTGCACAGTGCACCGACAAGCGCGTAAACCTAGTTACTCCAAAGTTGTTTGAACGATTTCCCGAACCTATGTCGCTTGGTGTTGCTTCATCAGATGAAGTTTTTACTTACATCAGAAGTATTTCTTATCCAAATAATAAAGCAAAACATTTGGTTGGAATGGCGAAAATGTTGATTTCGGATTTTAATGGATTGGTACCTGATTCAATAGAGGACTTAATCAAACTTCCTGGCGTTGGCCGAAAGACGGCTAATGTGATTTTATCCGTTGTTTATGATCAACCGGCTATGGCAGTTGATACGCACGTGTTTAGAGTAGCGGCACGAATTGGATTAACCACAGGGGCGAAAACACCATTGCAAACAGAGTTACAGCTTGTGAAAAATATACCAAACAATCTTTTGTCTATTGCTCATCACTGGTTGATTTTGCATGGTCGATACATTTGTTTGGCTCGAAAACCTAAATGTATTTCTTGTGGATTGCAATCCTTTTGTAAATTTGGTTTGAGATCTAAATTTTAAAATTTGATTGCTTGTTCGAATTACATTTATATTTTTTAAGGAATCTAAAATTAGTGAAGAAATAAAATCATCTTTAGTTATTGAAAAATGAAAAAATTAATTGCAGCATTTTTAATTTTCCCATCTGTTTTTTTTGGTAATACGAATACTGCTATTCATTCAAATTTATTGTTTGAAGAAAATATAGGACAAGTATCCTGTAAAAATTTCAACGCGGAATCCTTAATTTATCTAATTGACCGCAAGGCTTTACGATACGAAAATACGGCCATTCGATTTATTTTAAAAGGCAGTTTACTCACATATTATTTTTCCGATCGAGGATATTCAATTGTGCAGAAAGATAATTTAGGGAATTTGAATCGAACTGATTTCTATTTTGATAACGATGTCCGAATTCAACCGATAGGGGAAGTACTGCAAAATTCAGCTAGTAATTATTATTTAGCATCTGGGCATTTTATTGCAAAAAGGTATTCTAAAATCGTTTATCAAGATATTGTCGGTGGAATTACTTTAGAATTTGCTGTAAAAGGAGATGCTATTGAAAAAACAATAATTTCAAATACTGCTTATCTTTTTCGGACTAATTTATTTCACTGCGTTGGTTCTATTGTAACGGAAGGTGAAGCAGGAAATCAACTACGTTATTCATCTGCTGCAGGTTTCTTTAATGAAACGTTAAGTGCTTCAAAGATGAATGTTCAAATGTCTATTTCTACAATTAGTTGGCTTACATATTTGGGTGGAACAAATTCAGAGGATATTTTTGGAATAACGCTTGCTGCTGATAGTGGTGTTGTGGTAACTGGTAGAACGGGTAGTATAGATTACCCAACAACTGTTGGATCAATGCAAGATTCATTGTCATTAAGTTATGATGCTGTGATTACACGATTTGATAAAAATGGTAATTGTCTATGGTCAACTTATTATGGAGGAACAAATTTTGATGGAGCTTATCAGGTTGTGACCATTGGTTCCACTTTTGTTATTTGTGGTATGACGAGCAGTACCGATCTTCCTATGCTTGCTCCAACGCAAGTTGGAAATAATGGAAGCTATGATGCATTTTTACTAGTGCTTGATTGGAATGGTCAATTAGTTCGTTCTACCTATTATGGTGGTAGTGGCGGCGACCAAGGTATTTGTTTAGCAAAAGGTCCAGGAAATGAAATTGTATTAGGCGGCTCAGCAACTTCTACCGATTTGCCTTTTGCAAGTTCTGGCTTTCAAGCTACCATGGCTGGCCAAATCGATGCGTTTCTTGCTGTCTTTGATAATTCTTTGAATGTTATTTGGTCAACTTATTATGGTGGATCTAATTCTGAGGATATTCATTCACTTTGTATTACACCACAACAAGAAATTGCTTTTCTTGGAGCAACGCAAAGTTTTGATTTTCCTGTTACTGCTAACGCTTGGCAAATGGGTTTATTAAATCAACCTGATAATTATTTGGTTAAATTTGGAATGGATGGATCGCGGCATTATGCCACATTTTTTGGTGGAACAAATATGGAAGACGCCAATGGAATTACAGCTGATGCAGTTGGTAATTTATATTGTACTGGATTTACTTTCAGTGTTGATTTTCCCACACTCGGAACTATTTTTCAACCCAATTTGCAAGGGCAATCTGATATTTATGTTTCTAAATTTGATGTCAATGGGCAATTGGTTTGGTCAACTTTTGTTGGTGGAGCAGGGCAGGACGTAGGTTATGGAATTCATGTTTTAGGAAAGTATATTTTCATTTGTGGTCAAACGGAGAGTCCCACTTTTCCGGTTAGTGCGAATGCTATTCAATCAGCTTATGCAATGAATGGAGATGGATTTGTTATTAAGATGGACACGACAGGACAAATGATTACTGGAACATTTATGGGGGGAAATGGGGGAGATGGACTATTGGCATTAACTGTTGATGCTGATACAAATGTTATTGCTTGCGGTTCTACTTATAGCACAGATTTGCCTGTACTTAATCCATTCCAATTAATTAACGCATCAAATGGTGATGGTTACGTAGTGAAATTTGGAATGGCTGAAGAATTACTTTCTACTTCAATCCAAACCATAAAAAATAACGTTTCTGTTTTCCCTAATCCTACCAATGATTATATTTTCGTTTCAACAGAGGGGCGCCGTATTGCTGCTATTGAAATAGTTGATGTTTCCGGAAGGACTGTGCTGCTTGATCATTCAAACACTGATTTAATACGTGTTGATTGTAAGCAACTCGTTAAAGGTGTCTATTTTATTAAGATAACTGAGCCTAATTTAGGTGTCCAAATTTGTCGGTTTATTCGGAATTAATTCCAATTATTTTTTATGACTATTCTTAGATCTGACAATGCTAATTTAAAATTTACTTTCGGTATTATTCTTATTTGTTGTGGTTGGATTATTTGTTTCAATGTATTGATGTGGGCGATTGGAATTTCATTTTTTCTTTTGGGTTCAATAATAGTTTTATTTTCAAAAAAATCATTGTTAATCAAATTACTTGCAGTTGGGATTCCAATTTTATTGTGGTTTGTTGGATTCGAACTAATTCTTAATCAGCTTAACAAACAGAAGTCAAATGCCGTTCCGATTTCAAAAGATTCTGTATTATTGGATTCGACTAAAAAGTAAATTAAGAAATAATAGTTCATCCAATTTTTTTTGTGAATTTTGCAAATGGATAAAAAACAATTCTTATTTCATATTCACAAATTGCACAGGTAATTCGTAATTCCCTTTTCTTACAAGTGAAATTACAGCTTGTAAATCATCGATTTTTTTAGCTGTAACTCGAATCATATCTTCCATTTGTTGTGCCTGCACTTTAAGCTTGGCATCTTTAATGTCTTTTTGAATTTTTCTGGCTGAATCTTTATCTATTCCTTGTTTTATCTTAATGTCTTTCTTTACCATATTACCTGATGCGTAATGTTCTTTTCCTTCATCAATACAACGCGGATCAATTTGCTGTTTGATCATTCTATTTCGGATAATATCTACAATAGATTGTAACCGCATCTCGTCTTCTGTTAATATATTTAGACTGAGGTCTTTTTTGTTTAATTCAATCTCACTTTTCGTTCCTTTAAAATCAAATCGCCCAAAAATTTCTTTGCGTGCACTGTTGATCGCATTGTCTAATGTTTGTGTATCTATTTTACTGACGATATCGAATGAAGGCATATTGGTTGTTGGTTAGTTTAAGGAGTGAATAAAATCTAATTCCAGCTCTCCACTTTTAGACTTTCTGTGTAAACAATTATCTTTGAAATATTTGCATAGCCCATTTCTTTTAAAACTACGGCATAATTGTCAATTTGTTTACGATATTTTATATTTTCTGCACCAGTTTTATAATCTAATATAATGGTTTCTGATTGATTTTCAATCACCCGATCAGGCCTTAAACTACTTCCGTTAGGCAAAAGTAATTCTGTTTCTTTTCTAATTTTACCAAGTCCTGAAAAGCAGTTTTCTAAAGCTGGTATATTTATTATTTTAGTTATGAGTTGTTTCAGTTCTTCGCTTTCACTTCGGTCGATAATCCCATTTTGAATTGCTTTCTCAATGGCGGAATCAATATCACTTTTAGTATTGATATCGGCTAGAATTTTGTGCAGTAAATTTCCTTTGTCCCGACTTCCATGCAGGTCATCGTGTTTCCAATGCTCAGCACTTGTTGATCGAATACGTACGCTGTTCTCCCAAGTGTTACTGTTCATATTTTCCGGACGAATACAAACTATTTTATTTTTTTCTGAAGGAATAGTTGGAACCGCTGTGCCACTTTCGTAAATATTATTTACAAATGGGCAGCCCATTTGTACTAGTATTGAATTAAATAAATCGCTTACCGTGCTGGCTATCGATTTTGTTTTTAATGATATTTCAGTTATTATATACAATCTATTTTGTGGTCGAGTCATAGCAACATAGAGCATGTTTAGATGGTCAAGAAAAACTTTATTTAATTCATCTTGATAAACTGCGTCATATTGTGTAGTTGCGAGTGTTTTATTTAGTGAGATGAGTGCTACAGGAAGTTCAGGTAATTCTGGATCATTAATTTCAACCCATTTTTGTTCTGCTTTAAGACTTATTTTCCAATTAGCAAAGGGTATAATAACAACTGGAAATTCCAATCCTTTTGCCCTATGAATAGTCATTACTGTTACAGCATCCATGCCTTCTGGAACTACTATGGATGCCTTAATACTTCTTTCTTCCCACCAATTGAAAAAATCTATTTTATCTTTACTTCTACTCGTAGCGTAGTTTAATATTTCGTCTAAGAAAAATATTAAATAGGAATCTGATTTTGTTCCAAGGTCAAAGAAATTAATCAGTTCTTCGCAGCGTTGGTAAATTGGAAGTCGTGCAAATTTTAATGTATCAAAATTAAAATTTTGTTTTTTTAGAAAGAGTGAAATGTCGTTTGCTAATTCATGAAATTCTATTAATGATTCATGTAAGGTTTTGTTAATTCTTTTTGTGGAAATAAGATATTCCAAAACTTGAGCGCTTGCTAATTCATCTGCTGGGTAGTCTATGCAGCGCAGCAGGGCTACCATGAATGAAACAATTGGTGAATTATTTAGTAACAACGACTCAGCTGAAAGAACAGGAATGCCTGCTTCAAGCAGTGCGGTTGCAATTGCAGCACCTTCTTTATTGGCTCGCACTAGAATTGCTATGTCCGAATAAGAATATCCATCACTTCGAATTTGTTCAATTAAATCGATTGTTTTTGTAATCTGCAGCGCTGTCTCGGCGGTTTTGTCCGTTGTGATTGCTTCTATTCTAACATATCCTCCAGTATTTCCAGCTTTCGGAATTTGTTCCAACTTATCGTAAATTAATTTTGACGTAGTATCTAATTGTTCGGATGCAATTCTGAAAAACTTATTATTAAAATCAACAACTTCTATTTTGCTTCGCCAGTTATTTTCAAGGTACTTTTCTCCATGGTTTCTGACTAAACTTTTTTCTCGTTCTTTAATAAGGGGGTTATCTGTTTTTGAGGGTAGGTACGGAAGTTTTACAAATTGTTCTACTTCGCCGCCCCTAAATCGGTAAATGGATTGCTTGCCATCACCTACAACCATGTTGAAATTGTTTCCAGCAAGTGCGTTTTCTATCAGTGGTAGTAAATTTTGCCATTGCACAATGGAAGTGTCTTGAAATTCGTCAATAAGGTAATTTGTATATTTTTCGCCAAGCCTTTCGTAAATGAATGGTATTGGCTCTGCTAAAACTACTTGTGCTATGATTCTATTAAAATCTGAAATGGGTATAGTATTTTGTTCCGTTCGGAAGCTGAAAATAATTTTTTCTATCTCATTTAATAAGGCAACAGTATAAATATTTTTACGGATTAATTCTCTAAAACAATAATTTGGGTATTCCTCAACAAAAATTGTTGCAAGTTCTTCCCAATAAATTTTTAATTGATCTTGAATAGTGCTTATTGTAACCTTTGATGCTTTTGAACATTTTGATGAGTGCCATATACCCAGGTTAACCTTTAAATTGATTTGGTCTGAGCCACCATCAAATTTAAATGGTTTTGAATTTTCGTATGAATTGAATTTACCTGCAATTCCATTTTGGCCACCCACAAAATCCGAGATTTCTAAGCCAGAATTTTTAATTAATGTATTGGCATTTTTTGCAATTGCCTTTACTTTTTCTTCAAATACTATTTTTAAATTTAGCAGTCGATCCCTAATACTTAAAAAATCGTCTATACTTAAATGGAGAAGTTTTTTCGCATTATCAAATCCTTCTTCATTGAGCAAATTAGTAGCAGTACTTTTTAATGCCCATTCAAGTTCCCATGAATTCCCTTCCTCTGCATTTGCTTCTGAGAATTGAATGAGTATATCCGTTAATTTTTCATCTTCGCCAATTTTACTGATTAACAAGTCTACAGCTTCAGCAATTAATTTTTGGCCATCTGCTTCAATTTCAAAATTAACAGGTAGTCGTAAATCATGGGCAAAGGCCCTTACTATTCGATGGGTGAAACTGTCAATTGTTCCAATTGCAAAATCTGTGTAGTTATGAAGAATGGCAGATAAAATAAGGGTTGCTCTTTTTGATAACGTAATTAAATCAATTTTTAATTCAGCACTTAATTCGCTGGCCATTGTGGAAGTACTGCCTGGTAGTAGTTTGGATAATTCTTTTAAAGAGGCAATGATTCTTGATTTCATTTCTGCCGCTGCTTTATTGGTAAAGGTAGTGGCAAGAATTTGTCTGTATAGTTGTGGTATTTCTCCTGTATCAGCTAAGGTAAGGCGCAGGTATTGCTTCACGAGTGTGAATGTTTTTCCTGAACCTGCGGATGATTTATAAACAGTAAAATTGTTTTGTGCTTTATTCACTTGGTGAAACTGTTATTTATTTAAACTCAATTATTTATACTATTTATCAATAATTAATTACTTGCTTGTAAATGGATACTCATTACCGCCACTAGTGCCGCTGTTTCCGTTCTGAGTCTTCGAGTTCCTAATGTGACGGCTGCAAATTGATGCGCAATTGCTAACTCAATTTCTGGTATCGAAAAATCTCCCTCTGGTCCAATTAAAATATAAATGTCACCCTCCAAATTAAAATCTACTTTCAATATTTTTTTCTCTCCTGTTGCACAATGAGCTATAAATTTTTGAGCGTTTAAAGGAACACTTTTTAAAAATTCTTTAAATGAAACAACACCTGTGATAATTGGCAACCAACTTTGTTGTGATTGTTTAATTGCTGCAACAGTAACTTTTTCCATTCGCTCCATTTTTACTGTAAATCGTTCTGAATGTTCGCAGCCAATTAGGATAATGGAATCAATTCCAATTTCTGTCGCTTTCTCAATAAACCATTCTAGTCGGTCAAGATTTTTAGTTGGGGCAATTGCAATGTGTAATTTGTATGCACGATCTGATTTTTCTTTTTCGCGAGTTTGTATTTCCAATGAACATCTTTTTGGGTGATCTTCATTCACCACTGCAATCGCTCGTGTTCCCTTGCCATCGACTAAAATAACTTCGCTGCCAATGACTAAACGTAAAACACGAATGGCGTGTTTCGATTCATCTTCGTCTAGTGTTATTAAATTGGGAGAAAGGTCTGAGACGTAAAATGTATGCATGGTTAATTTGTACTATTCTCCTTCTAAAATAAATTAGCAAATTATTTTTTTCTTTCAATTGCTCGTAAAGCCGCAGCAACAATATCTTTTGTATCAAGACCGTATTTAGTCATCAATTGATCTGGCGTTCCACTCTCACCAAAGCTATCATTAACAGCTACCATTTCTAATGGAGTAGGTATTGAGCTGGTCAATACATGGGAAATACTTTCACCGAGACCTCCGAATTTATTATGCTCTTCGGCAGAAACAGCACACTTGGTTTTCTTAATTGATGCTATGATTGCAGCTTCATCAAGTGGTTTAATGGTATGAATATTTATTATTTCAGCAGAAATTCCTTGCTTTTGTAAAATTTCCCATGCTTCAATGGCCTTCCAAACTAAATGCCCTGTAGCAAATATGGAAACATCTGTTCCTTCATAGAGTGTCACCGCTTTCCCAATCTCAAATTGCTGGTCAGCTGCAGTAAAATTTGGAACAGAAGGACGACCAAATCGAAGGTAAACTGGACCAACATAATCTGCTATTGCAATAGTTGCAGCTTTAGTTTGATTGTAATCGCATGGATTAATAACAACCATTCCAGGAAGCATTTTCATTAATCCGATATCTTCCAAAATCTGATGTGTGGCACCATCTTCACCAAGTGTCAAACCTGCATGGGAGGCGCAAATTTTCACATTTTTTCCTGAGTATGCAACGGATTGTCGTATTTGGTCATACACACGGCCAGTAGAAAAATTGGCAAATGTTCCTGTGAATGGAATTTTTCCTCCAATTGTTAAGCCAGCTGCCATGCCAATCATGTTTGCTTCCGCAATACCAACTTGGTAAAAACGTTCTGGATGATCTTTTTGGAATGCATCCATTTTTAAAGAGCCCGTAAGATCCGCGCAAAGTGCCACGACATTTGGATTCTTTTTTCCCAATTCAGAAAGTCCCGCTCCAAACCCAGATCTGGTATCTTTTTTTTCTATTGTAGTGAATTCATTCTCCATAAAAATTAATATAATTTTACTGTTACTGCACCACCCGATTCAATTTTAAATTTACGTTCTACTGTATAAATTGTTTCGTGTGCAGCTTTTGTTCGAAATATAATTCGGTAATTCCCAGGTTGAAGAACAATGTTTTCATTCAATTGGCTAGTAGTTAAATTAGAAACCCAAACCAATTTATTTTTTTCTTCCAAAAACAATTGCCCTGTTCCTTCCGATGGTTTGAAAATACTAACCATACCTGCTTGTGGAATTTGAATTAATGTTGTTTTGTTTTGCCCTACATCAATATCGCTCATGTAAATTCTGGGTAGTGTTAATATTTCAATATCATATTTCCCTACAATATATTTTTCTATTTTTCCAAAATCTTGCATATTCATAGTTTCCATTAAATCTTTTTTCCTGACTATGCATTGTAAGCGTTGGTAATTATTTATTCCTGATACTTGAAGATTTAAATATCCTTGAGGTGCATCGACTGCAATAATATTGTGCTTGCCCGGTATAATTGTAATATTTTCTTTGACAACTTGCGGAATTGTATGCAACACTAATTTATAGGTGCTTAAAGGGTCCAAAACAATTGTGTCGGGTATCCCTCGATTATTCATCGTGTGCATGTAGTTATACCTAATAACTCCGTTTTGCTGGTCATAAAAAGTCATTGTTACATCTGTCTCCGCCGGCTTTCCTGAAATGTCAAGTAAATTTACCTGTGCTGTTGTGCTGTTCATAGCTTGTGAAACCACTATGTTAAGGATGTTGTTAAATGTAGCTTCCTCTGCAACATTATAAACTTTACCGATACAATTAAGTGATGAGTAATCTACTGTCCCAATTCCTAAAACAAATGGCTTTAGTACTATTCCCTTACTCTGAAGCGCTAAAGAAACTGCACATGGATCGCCACCGCATTCTTCTATTCCATCTGTAATTAAAATAATAATATTTCTTGTAGTTTTTCCATCTGTTGGAAAATCGTCACCACATTTTTCTAATGTGTAAGCAATTGGAGTTGTTCCTTTAGGTACAATTCTATTAATGGTATTTTTCATTAAGGGAACGCACACTGATGGTTTACCAATTGCAACTTCTAGCTTAGTGTCTTGACAATTTCGGTTAGGTAATATATTGTATTGGTGTCCAAAACATCGTAATCCTATTTCTAGGTTATTGACATTTTTTAGACTGTCAAGAAAATTGGCGAATAATTTTTTTGCAATATCCATTTTTATCCCAGACTGCCATGTTCCATACATACTAAACGATGCATCGAAAACAAATAGAATCCTTGTAAGTGGTTGCGAATAGGAACGTGCTTGCGATTTTAAATTTACTGGAATGAAAATAATTCCAATCAGACTAAAAATCAATAACCGATGAAATAGTTTTAATTTTTTCATAGTTTAATAGTCGCCACTTGTTTCGGGCAGTTGGTTCAAAGCTTGTGCCAGTTGTTCATCGTTTGGTGCAACGCCATGCCATTTATGTGAACCCATCATAAAATCAACCCCTGCACCCATTTCGGTTTTCATAAGTATAACGACAGGTTTACCTTTTCCTGTATGCGATTTTGCTATTTTAAGTCCTTCTAATACTTCTGCTATTTTATTTCCGTCGCTAATTTTCAAAACTTTCCATCCAAAAGCATTGAATTTGGCTTCTAAATCACCCAATGGCAAAACTTTATCAGTAGGTCCATCAATTTGTTGGCCATTTACATCAATGGTGCAAATTAAATTATCTACTTTATTTCCAGCTGCATACATGGTAGCTTCCCAGATCTGTCCTTCATCTAATTCTCCATCTCCATGCAACGTATAAACAATAGAATTATCGTTATTTAATTTTTTTGCAAGTGCAGCACCAATCGCCACCGACATACCCTGTCCTAATGAACCAGATGCAATTCGAACACCAGGAAGATGTTCATGCGTTGTTGGGTGGCCTTGTAATCGTGTATTTAATTTGCGGAATGTTCCTAATTCACTTACAGGAAAGTAACCAGATCGGGCTAATGTGCTGTAAAAGACAGGCGAAATGTGTCCATTCGACAAGAAAAATAGGTCTTCATTGTACCCATTCATATTGAAATCTTTAGCGTTATGCTTCATTATCTCGAAATAAAGGGAGACAAAATATTCGGTACAGCCCAAAGAACCGCCCGGATGTCCAGAATTAACGGCGTGAACCATTCTTACAATGTCTCTTCTTACCTGTGAACACAGGCTTTCTAGCTCTTTTACTGTAGGCATAATTAAATTAAAATAAATTTGTTAAGCTTGCTAAATTTTGGCTTCAAAAGTAAAACCTTTCTCTTGTAGGCATTCATTGTGTTCATAACATTCGCTTTTAGTTGAAAACTGCGCACCACATCAAATAAGAGATTCGGCTCCATTATTTTGAAAATAGTATTTTTGCGCCCTAGAGCTTGCATTGGATTTACCTTTTTAAAACAATTAATATAAATTATGGCCTTAAAGTGTGGTATTGTTGGTTTGCCGAACGTGGGAAAATCGACTTTGTTCAATTGCTTGTCAAATGCAAAAGCACAAGCAGCTAATTTTCCTTTTTGTACTATTGAGCCTAATGTCGGTGTGATCACTGTTCCTGATGCTCGAATGAATATACTTGCTGAGCTTGTAAAACCTGAGCGCGTAGTTCCAACAACAATCGAAATTGTCGACATTGCTGGATTAGTAAAGGGTGCGAGCAAGGGGGAAGGGCTTGGGAATAAATTTCTAGCCAATATTAGAGAAACAAATGCAATACTTCATGTGGTGCGTTGCTTTGATGACCCGAATGTGGTTCATGTTGATGGTTCTGTTAATCCAGTTCGTGATAAAGAGATTATTGATATGGAGTTGCAATTTAAAGATTTGGAAGCTGTAGAATTACGAATGAAAAAATTGGAGAAACAGGCAAAGTCTGGTGTTGATAAAGACGCTAAAAAAACCTACGATATTCTTCAACAAATTAAAGATGCTTTGAATCAAGGCAAGTCGGCAAGAACGGTTGTAATAGCCAAAGAAGAATTGAAATTTATTGATGATTTACATTTATTGACTGTAAAGCCGGTTTTATATGTTTGTAATGTTGACGAAGCTTCAGTAAAATCTGGCAATAAGCATACGCAAGCATTAATGGAAGCAGTAAAGGATGAGTCTGCAGAAGTTATGATGATTACCGCTGCAATGGAGGCTGATATTGCAGCAATGGATAGCTTTGAAGATCGTCAGGCGTTCCTTGCTGATATTGGTTTGGAAGAGCCAGGTGTGAATAAACTTATTAGCGCTGCTTATAAATTACTAGATCTGCAGACTTATTTCACTTGTGGAGTCAAGGAAGTTCGTGCATGGACTATCACGCGTGGAATGAGTGCACCACAAGCAGCAGGTGTTATCCACACCGATTTTGAAAAAGGATTTATCAAAGCAGAGGTAATCTCCTACACTGATTTTACTTCATTGGGTTCTGAAGCGGCTTGTCGTGATAATGGTAAAATTAGAATTGAAGGAAAAGAATATGTTGTAGCAGACGGTGATGTAATGCATTTTCGATTTAATGTATAGCAATGGAAGAGCTTGGCTATATTTTGTTTTTTTTGTTAGTATGGTTTGTCGTTCCATTTCTTATAGGAACATTGTTATTTAAATTTTTAAAAAAGCGTTGGAAAGCATTAAGCAAAGAAAAAGGATTAGTACGATTTTTTAATTACGGAGTTTTTTTAATTTGCGCTTTAGTAGGATGGTTTTTCGAAATGTTAGTGTTAACTGGTGTAAAAATGATACTGTGAATTTTCGATTTTCGGATGTTCAAATTATAAATTAAGAAATGGCTAAAGATTCAAATTATAATGAAGACAGTGTAAAGTCACTTGACTGGAAAGATCATATTCGGTTGCGTCCAGGAATGTATATTGGTAAGTTAGGAGATGGTTCTTCTCCCGATGATGGTATTTATATTTTGTTGAAAGAAGTAGTTGATAATTGCGTTGATGAATTTGTGATGGGACATGGAAAAGTGATTGATGTGACTATAAAAGATGGCATTGTAACAGTTCGTGATTTTGGTCGTGGAATTCCACTAGGTAAAGTGATTGATTGCGTATCTAAAATTAATACAGGAGCAAAATACGATTCTGAAGCATTTAAAAAATCAGTTGGCTTAAATGGTGTTGGAACTAAAGCTGTAAATGCATTATCCATGTGGTTTCAGGTGCAGGCAGTGCGCGATGGTAAATCTAAATTAGCAGAATTTAAACGAGGGGATCTTATTAAAGATGATCGAATAAAATCTACTGATGAGGCTGATGGTACAATAATTTCTTTTCGTCCAGATGAAAAGGTATTTTTCAATTACCATTACATCAATGATTATGTAGAAAAAATGTTGTGGAATTATGCCTATTTAAATTCCGGATTAACACTTCGCTACAATGGGAATTCAATAAAATCTGAAAATGGTTTATTGGATTTATTAACGAAAAATTTGACTGGTCCAATTGTTTATCCAATCATTCATTTGCGAGGTGAAGATATTGAAGTGGCGATTACACACAGCGACCAGCAATATGTTGAAGAGTATTTTTCTTTTGTGAATGGACAGCATACCACTCAAGGTGGAACACACCAAGCGGCATTTCGAGAGGCGGTGGTGAAAGTTATTCGTGATTTTTATAAGAAAGATTACGAGGCCTCAGATATCCGAACATCAATTGTATCTGCTGTTGCAGTTAAAGTTTTGGAACCCGTTTTCGAATCGCAAACAAAAACTAAGTTAGGGTCACAGGACGTTGGACCTAAGGGGCCAAGTATGCGTACTTTTATTTATGATTTTTTGAAAGTTGAATTGGATAATTACCTTCATAAAAATCCTGAGACAGCCGACTTGTACCAACGTAAAATTTTGCAAAGTGAGCGGGAGCGCAAAGAACTTTCAGGAATTCAGAAATTGGCTCGCGACAGGGCAAAAAAGGCAAATCTTCACAATAGAAAGTTGCGCGATTGCAGAGTTCATTTGAATGATATGAAAGATGAGCGTAGATTACACTCTTCGCTATTTATTACAGAGGGTGATTCTGCAAGTGGTTCAATCACAAAAGCACGCGACGTTTCCACACAGGCGGTTTTTAGTCTTAAAGGAAAACCATTGAATGCTTATGGTTTAACAAAAAAAATTGTCTATGAAAATGAGGAATTTAATCTTATTCAGGCGGCAATGGATATTGAAGATGGTTTAGAAAATCTTCGGTACAACAATATTGTAATCTCTACTGATGCCGATGTGGATGGAATGCATATTCGACTTTTACTAATGACTTTTTTCCTTCAATTTTTTCCAGACCTTGTAAAAAATGGACATTTGTATATTTTGCAAACACCTTTGTTTCGAGTTCGAAATAAAAAAGAAACCATTTATTGTTATTCAGAAGAAGAACGTAGAAATGCAGTAGCAAAATTAGGAGTGAAACCAGAAATTACTCGCTTCAAAGGGCTTGGAGAAATTTCTCCTGATGAGTTCAAGCATTTCATTGGAAAAGATATTCGATTAGAGCCCGTAATTCTTGAAGTTGGGACAAGCATTCCTGCAATTCTTTCATATTACATGGGTAAAAATACGCCGGAACGCCAGGATCATATTATCGCGAATTTACGTGTTGAAAAAGATCTTGTTGATGGAGCAGTGGCAATTCAAGTAGAGGAAAAGGTATAATTTATTTAATTGATTTGTAAGCGATCGATATATTATGGCAACAAAAGACAATGAAGGACTTTTTGAAAATCAGAATGATGCTAATGGCCTTAGCGGGCAACACCATGGAGAGCGGAATGATTTGCGCATGGTTTCTGGCATGTATGAAAATTGGTTTCTTGAATACGCTTCATACGTAATTCTAGAGCGTGCTGTTCCTTATATTGAAGATGGTTTAAAACCTGTGCAACGCCGTATCCTCCATTCGATGTGGGAAATGGAAGATGGCCGCTATAATAAGGTTGCGAATATCATTGGTAATACTATGAAATTTCACCCCCATGGTGATGCTTCTATTGGTGATGCTTTAGTTCAGCTAGGACAAAAGGATTTATTAATTGATCAACAAGGAAACTGGGGAAATATATATACTGGCGATCGTGCTGCAGCTCCTCGATACATAGAGGCAAGACTTTCTAAATTTGCGTTGGATGTTGTTTTTAATCCTAAGACAACAGTTTGGCAGGCGAGTTATGATGGACGTAATCGAGAGCCGGTAACCTTACCAATGAAATTTCCTTTGTTGTTAGCACAAGGTGTGGAAGGAATAGCTGTTGGTCTTGCTTGTAAAATTTTGCCACATAATTTTTGTGAATTAATTGATGCATCTATTGCTGCACTGCGTGGTCGTAAATCTGATTTGTATCCTGATTTTATTACTGGAGGCACAGCAGATTTTTCTGGTTATAATGAAGGACTACGCAGTGGTAAAATACGTGTAAGAGGAAAAATTAAAGTAAAAGATAGTAAAACACTCATTGTCACTGAAATTCCATTTGGTACCACAACTGGAAGTTTGATCGATTCTGTTATTGCCGCAAATGAAAAAGGTAAAATTAAAATCAGAAAGATTGAGGATAATACAGCCGAGTTTGTTGAGGTAATGATTCATTTACAACCAGGTACTTCTACTGATAAAACCATTGATGCACTGTACGCATTTACAGATTGTGAAGTTTCTATTTCTCCAAACGCTTGCATCATAGAAAATGAACGTCCTCGTTTTGTGGGCGTGAATGAAATGCTTAAAATTTCCACAGCAAAAACGTTGGAGCTACTTCAAAAGGAATTGGAAATTGAATTACACGAATTGCAAGAACAGTGGCACTTTTCTTCACTAGAGAAAATTTTTATTAAGGAGGAAATGTACATTGATTTTAAAAAATACAGTGATCGAGAAAATCTTTATAAATATTTATACGATTGTTTTAAACCTTATAAGAAAAAGTTACTTCGTGACATTAGCGATGAAGATTTACATCGACTGACTCAGATACCGATGATTCGTATTACTCGTTTTGATACGATCAAGGCAGATGAAAAAATGCAAGATCTTGAAAATAAAATTAAAGGTGTAAAGCATCATCTTGATCATTTGGTTGATTTCGCAGTCGATTATTTTAAAGATTTAAAAAAGAAATATGGTGCTGGCCGAGAACGAAAAACTGAAATTCGTCAATTTGAAATCATTGAGGCTCGGCAGGTGGTAATGAATAATGTTAAATTGTACGCTAATAAAGAAGAAGGTTTTATTGGTACTGGTTTGAAAAAAGATGAATTTATTTGTGATTGTTCAGATCTTGATGAGGTAATTGTTTTTCGTCGTGATGGTTTTATGATGGTTACTAAGGTGGCAGATAAAACGTATGTAGGGAAAGATATTATTCACATGGCTATTTTCAAGAAAGGGGATGATAAAACTGTTTACAACATGGCTTATCGTGATGGGCGTGGTGGAAATGTAATGGTGAAGCGTTTTAATGTAACTGCTGTAACACGCGATAAGGAGTATGCACTCTCTCGTGGATCTAAAGAATCTAAAGTCCATTATTTTTCTGTTTGTCCGAATGGTGAAAATGAGATTATTAAAATTTCATTAACAGAAAAGTCTGGCGCGAGAAAGTTAGAGTTTGATATGGATCTTAGTCAGGTTGCCGTAAAAGGGCGCGATTCTCAAGGTAATATTCTCACTCGTTATCCTGTACGCAAGATTGTTTTGAAGTCAAAAGGAAAAGTTGCGATAGTAAAACAGAAAGTTTGGTTTGACGATTTAACGCATCGCTTGAATTACGAAGAGAGAGGAACATACCTTGGTAATTACGGCCCCGATGATAGAATTCTTTCCATTACACAAACAGGGCATTATCGAATGACGGGCTTTGAAACTTCATTGCATTTTGATGACGATATGATTCGTATTGAAAAGTATGATTCAAGCGCCATTACTACTTGCATTTATTTTGATGGCGAAAGTAAAAATTATCTTATTAAACGTTTTGCTTTTGATTTGACGGATAAGAAAACTCTTTTTATTACAGAGCATACAGAATCTAGAATCGAACATATTTGTAATAATCCTGGTCAAAAAATTGTCTTGAAATTTAAAAAATCAAAAGGAATTGAGCCAAAGCCAGAAAAAATTACGGCCGATGATTTTATAGAAGTTCGAAATATGAAAGCGAAGGGTAATAAATTAAGCGCTGGAAAAATTTCTGAAATTGATATGATTGATCCATTTTCAAAAGTTACCGCTGATGAAATAGAAAGTGAAGAAGTGGGCGAGAGTCCACTAGACCAACTTCGCAAATCGAAGGAAACGGGTAAGAAGAATGGACCACAAGGGAAGCTTTTTTAAATGGGGCGTTTAATTGTTTTCTTTTTTGACTTTTAAATTGAGATTTTTAATTAATAAATTCAAAATTTGAATCATTTAAAATCTGCAATTGTTTTTGGCTCTTCCGGTTTAGTTGGTTTAGCTCTTTTGGAGCAACTTTTAAACGATGATCGCTACAAAGCTGTAAAAATTCTTGTTCGAAAATCAATTGGTATCAAGCACCCAAAGTTGGACGAGTTAATTATTGATTTCAATAAGTTTGAAGATTTTAGAGATCACGTTACGGGTGACGATTTGTTTTGTTGCTTGGGAACAACCTTACACAACGCTGGTTCAGCGGAGGCCTTTAGAAAAGTAGATTTTGAATGGGTTAGGTGTTGTGCCGTGTACGGTTGTGAAAATGGGATTAAAAATTTTATTGTTTTGTCATCTGTTGGCGCAAATGCAAATTCCAAAAATCTTTATTTGCGTACAAAAGGTGAAATGGAAAAAGCGATAGCTGTTTTTAAATTTCAAAAGCTTGTTATTTTACGACCTTCAATCTTATTAGGAGATCGTAAAACATTCAGGTTAGGAGAAGTTATTGGGAAGTTTTTAGTTCTGCTATTTTCGTTTTTAATTCCCAAGCGCTATAAAGGTGTAGCAGCAAGTGTTGTTGCAGCTACAATGGTTAATGCTTCGAATCATGCTACGTTTGAGGGGGTAATCGAAAACGAGCAAATCAAATCATTTTAGCTACTTACCATTGTTTATTTCAACTTTCAAATTTAATTTTTAGAAAGTTTACCATAATATTCCAACTTTTCAGACTTGTATCTTAAGCTTACAATATAAATTCCATTCGCTAAAAAACGGATATCTATTTTTTGATTCGCAGCAGTTATTTTTTCCGTATGAACTATTTTTCCTTCTAGCGTTAGTAGACATAGCTCAGCTTCTGAAAAATTTTCGTTCGGGTTTTGAAATGTGAAATAATCATTTGCTGGATTTGGAAAAAGTGTAAGATGCATATTACTAAAATTTTCATCAATGCCAATGCTTGAATTACAAATGGAACCAGCGAGAATTGTTTCGTTTGGTTTTTCATTGTATTGATATTCCAAAAGTGTGATTCCATTTATTGATGAAACAGATATTTTCATCCAACCATAAAAGAAGTCATTTCCTATTTGCATTCTGAATCCAACGAAACCGGTTTGATTATTTAGTGAAGTATAAGTGGAAGAATATAAAACACCTTGCCCACCACCAATTCTCCATGTACTTGCTGCACCTATTGCAGTGCCTGTAGTTAGAAATTGGATATTGTCACTTGAAATTCCTGTGGTTATTATTCCTCTTCCATAATTTTCTAGATAAAATGTATTTGCATTATACCATAAACCATAGTAGCGTGGGACCGGCCCTGCTGTTTCAAAACTATTCCATGTTGATGTGGGTGTTGTTGTAATAGTTAATGTTTCACATATTTGTTGCCAAGGATTCTTAAATGATATTCTGAAATTTTTTGTGTTGTTTTGAACTGCACTCACATTGCCTCCAATAATTGAAGCGTTAGTAAATGTTAGTAATATGTTATTTACTGAATTTGATGAGCTGTGGTTTGTTGCTTGCCCACTAAAATTCATTGTTGCACTTTTTCCATTACTAGCCGTAACAATGGATACTGATAATCCTGCTGGAACATTCGTAATGTTATAATGTACACCTGCAACTAAATTGCCCCCACTGATTGAAAACTGAGTACTTCCACAAGCATAAATACTAATTGGAGGCATTTCAATTGTTCCATTGTTTGCAATGGCTTCAACCAAATCTGTTTTTGTATAGGCGAAAAAATCATTCAAAACCACACAGCTATTAGTAGAAAGAGGATTTAGTAATCCAGTAGCTACTAAATTATCATACTGCCACAACGATTGTCTTGATGGCGTTAACAGGGCTGCTTCCATTCTATCATTTTGTTCCATCGTAAAGTTTTTCATACACGATGTATTGTAATCCATGTAGTTTTCCCCATTTATTGGTCCTGTGCATGCCGTAACTAAACAGCCCGCACCAGCATTATCAGCAGGTGGTGTATCTGCACAATAATCTCCATTTCCAGTACAACTATTCCCTTCGAAAGTATGGTATAGATTTAAGTAATGCCCACATTCATGTGTAAAGGTTTGATTAAATTCTAAATAATTATAGGATGAACCACCTTGACCAAAATAGACATAATTGTAAACCATTCTTGCAGTTCCATTATTGCTCATGAATGTTGATGGGTACCAACACACCCCTGAATTATTAGTCGTATTGTTGGCATATAAATCATTCATGATATAAACATTAAAGTATTTGTGGTTTTCCCATGCACACGAAATAATTTCATTATCCCAACCACTTCCGTTTCCAAATCCAGATTGTTTGTCTTGGTAATAGACTACGCCAGTTGTAGGATTTCCTTTTGGGTCTATTAGCGCTCTGGCAAAACGAATTTTTGTATAAGATTTTACTCCTGCAAAAATTGGATTGACAGTTGTATAGTCTGCATCTATACCTGCAAAAGTTAAGTTTAAGTCATTTACCGCATAATTTATTTGACTCATGGGAACACCTGCACTTCCTTGGGGATGAAAAACATGAAATACAATAGGAATGGTTACGATGCAGGAAGTGTCTGGTAAAATTGAATTTGTATTTATCGGATTTATTAATCGTTCAAGATAATTTTTTGTAAAAAGTTTAGTAGAATTTAAACCCTCCTCTGTTGTAATTTGCTGATGTAGTATCTCAATTTCTTTAGCCAGGCCGTGGTCTGTCGATGTTAATTCAATTGTGGAAGGTTCTGCTGGACTTGTTTGCGCTGTAGAATTGCTTGCAAAGCAAATAATTATAATTAATAATTTAATAATTTTCATTTTTTTAGAAGTGTTTTAATGTTAAAAGAGAAATCGTATTTTATCAATTGAATGCCACATATTTTTAATTGTTTAAATATACTAATTTTTCTGTTTCTATTGTATGTTAACTCGCCATAATAAAGTCTGTGCCTTCTTCAAATTTTTTTCTTTTTAACATCGTTCTTATTTCATCTCTAGCTCCACGAGTTCCCACATAACTTACAACGTATGCCAATTCTTTTTCTGGCATGTCCTCCGCTTCAAAAACGAGTAGTCCATTAAATACCTTTCCTGTCTTTTTCGGATCTACGTCGAGGTAACCACCAAAAGAATAATTAGATGCTAATAGAAGATCACTTTTTTTTCGTGTACCTCTTCCTGCACCACACAACCATATTTTTCTACCTTTTATTTTTTCTTTTAAATATTTTATGAGATAATTGGTCTTGATTTTATTAAATGCGTCACTCGAATAGCGGTCATCTAATCGGGATAATCTACTTGCTAAATCATTCCAATAAAGTAACTGCCGCTTGACTTTTCCCATTTTAATACCAGCATCTAACCACCTAAGCCATAATTCATAATCCTCAGGAAAATCACCATTTTGATAAACTCCAAAATTTTCCGTGATCTGTTTTCTAAATACAACTGAAGGATGTGCGATGGGTGATTCAACAAAACGATTTACATTAATATCTTCAGTGCTTGTTATTGAATTTATCCAATGTACATGAGTTGCATAACCTTCTTGCATAGTGGCATGGCCTCCATGTTCAACCAAGCAACTTACAAGATCTATTTCCTTATTATTATTTAAAAATTCAATCTGTTTTTCTAATCGTTCAGGATACATTACGTCATCGGCATCCATCCTGGCTATCAATTCCCCCTTCGCTTGTAAAATTCCAAAATTTAAAGCAGCTACAATTCCATTGTGTGTATTCGAAAAAATTTTTATTCTGCTATCTGATTTGGAAAAAATAGTAAGAATTTGAATCGTTTCGTCTGTTGATCCATCATCAATGATGATAAGTTCAAAGTCTGAAAAAGATTGATCAAGACAAGATTGTATTGCAGCTTGAAGTGTGGTCGCAGCATTGTAGGTAGGCAGAATTACAGAAACTTTTGGTGGCATATTAAAATAAATAATTGCTATTTATTAACTCCTTGCAATTCTTCACGATTACATTTTCAATGCATATTTGCTACGAAGTTAAAGTATCTTTGTATGGCCAATGCAAACTATTACAGGAACAGATATTAGTAAATCAGCGGAACTACTTAACAGTGGTGCCCTTGTTGCAATTCCAACCGAAACGGTTTATGGATTGGCGGCAAATGCATTAAATCAAGATGCGGTACTTAAAATATTTGAAACGAAAGGTCGACCTACTTTTAATCCACTCATTGTACACGTTCACGATGCGAAGGAATTTTTGAAATATGCTGTGGAAGTTCCTGAATTAGTTACGAAGCTGGCACAATCTTTTTCGCCAGGTCCCATAACATTTGTACTTCCCAAAAAAAACAATATTCCCGATATTGTGACGGGTGGGGGAGATACTGTTGCGCTTCGTGTTCCAGACCATCCACTAACTTTAAAGTTACTTGCACAATTAGATTTTCCACTTGCCGCTCCTAGTGCAAATCCATTTGGTTACATCAGCCCCGTTGATGCAAGACACGTGAAAGATCAATTAGGTGGAAAAATTCCATATATTTTAGATGGTGGCCAATGCATGATTGGAATTGAATCAACTGTCGTTACCGTATTAAGTGGCAAAGTTGTAGTTTATCGTTTGGGAGGAGTTTCTTTGGAAGATTTGAAAGATGTAGTTGGTGATGTGGAATTACGAATTCATGGTGATGCGAATCCAGTTTCTCCAGGACAATTAAAATCTCATTATGCTCCAACTATTCCTTTGAAGTTGGGGAGGATGAAAGATTTATTAATTGAATTTGCATCAAAGAAAGTGGCCTGTTTGACTTTCTCGCAGAATTATTTTGAGGAAAATATAGTAGCTGAATCAATCCTTTCACCGGGTCGTGATTTGCATATTGCTGCTCGAAATTTATTTACGGCACTACGAAAATTGGACAATTCCAATGCTGAACTAATTTTAGCGGAGCGCTTTCCGGAGTATGGTTTGGGACTTGCAATTAATGATCGTTTGGAACGTGCAGCTGCCGAAAACTAATTGACGATTTTTTTAACGATCCGAAAAAATAAATTCCACACGCCTATTTATATTTTTATCAGTACCAATTGGTTTAGTATTTCCAAAACCATTTGTGCTAATATTTTCCGATTCAGTTCCTTTTGATTTAAAATAGTTGGCTACTGCATTTGCGCGATCTTGGGAAAGCTGAAGGTTGTAATCGGAATCCCCGTCTTCATCTGTGTATCCATTAATTTCAACTTTTAAATTAGGTTGACTTTTCATTCCCATAAAAATGCCATCTAGTACTGGGAATGAAACGGCTGTCAAAATAGATTTTCCCTCTTCGAAATAGATTTTATTTACAACAAGTTTTTTATTGTCAACAATGCCCAATGTGTCCCATGTATTTCCATTTTCCAGTAATGGACTAATGAGCAATTTGTCGGTTGCGATAGGCGTAATTTCTTTTGGTTCAAAAACTGCAATCAATGACACATCATCGAAATAATAATACGAATTAGGCAATTTTCCTTTGGTAACGTTTCTATCAACATGTTGCGTAGTATTATCAGTCTTAAAATTTCCAATCGTGATGTACTTCTCTCCGCCCTTTGCTTTGTAGGAATAGCTTACTATGATCCAATTTCCATCAGTCATTTTCTTACTCAAACTGTCTATTTTAAGTTGTGGTTTTAATTTTAGATTCAAAGCTGTTTTTTTATCAGCTACTTTAGTTTTTGAAAAATAGATACCCATTTCTTCTGTAGCTATTCCAGCGTATTCTGCTAATGCTATTGCCATTGAAAAATTATATTTTTTTCCTGACTCTAGCGGAATATTTATTTCTCCCATAATGTATTCGCGGTATTCTTTTTTCTCTCCATACAATACAGCTCCCGCAAATGCATTTCCTGTGTGACTTTTTTGTTGGCCATACGCATTGGTTAATTTTTCAGTTGTGCTATTGAAGTAATCTGGTGAGCCAATATTAGGTGATGCCCATGATTTTACTTGATTTTCTTTTAGATTATCCTTGTTAGGGCTGTTGCCTGCTATTTCTCCATGTTCTTCAAAGCCAGGATTCAAAATAAGATTTTGAGCAACAGAAAAATTCCATGAAAATAAAAAGAAGCTAATCAAAGAGGCGTGTTTCATTCTTTAAAATTACTAAAATATTTTTTGTAAATTCAATATTATATAGATTTCACATCTCAATTTAATTCATGCTATTCGTTAGTATTGTCTTTCTTGTGGATTTTTCAAATTAAACCTTACTTTTACTTTTCATAGCATACTTTTTATAATTCAATATGAATAAAATATTAGTAGCAAATAGAGGCGAGATAGCGTTGCGCGTTATGCGGTCTTGTCGAGAGATGGGAATTAGTACTGTGGCTGTTTTTTCAGAGGCAGACCGTAACGCACCTTTTGTTCGATATGCCGATGAGGCCGTTTGTATTGGACCAGCTCCTTCATCTCAATCGTATTTAAACCAAAAGAAAATTATTGAAGTTGCTTTAAGTCTTGGTGTGGATGGGATTCATCCTGGTTATGGCTTCCTGTCTGAGAATTCTTCATTTGCCAATGCTGTTACTGAATCTGGAATTATTTTCATAGGACCAACAGCTTCAGCGATGGAAATTATGGGTGACAAGCTTTCGGCAAAGGCGGCAGCAAAAAAATATAAAATCCCAATGGTGCCTGGTTCTGATGGTGAAATAACGGATATAAATGAGGGAAAGAAAGTTGCTTTAGAAACAGGATTCCCCTTGCTAATTAAAGCGAGTGCAGGTGGCGGTGGTAAGGGGATGCGGTTGGTAGAACGAATTGAAGATTTTGAAGAACAAATGAAAATGGCAGTAGGCGAGGCAACTTCTTCTTTTGACAATGGTGCAGTTTTTATTGAAAAATATGTTGCAGGGCCTCGACACATTGAAATTCAAGTATTAGCTGATAATTTTGGTGCTGTTGTTTTTCTATTTGAACGCGAGTGTTCTATTCAGCGTCGTCATCAAAAGGTAATTGAAGAGGCACCAAGTTCAATTTTAACCGCTGAGCTTCGTGAACAAATGGGTAAGTGTGCAATGGATGTAGCGAGGGCTTGTTCTTACAATGGTGTGGGAACAGTCGAATTTCTGCTTGATGAAGATAATAAGTTTTATTTTCTAGAGATGAATACACGCTTACAGGTGGAACATACCGTTACAGAAATGATAACCGGCATAGATTTGGTGAAGGAGCAGATTAAAGTCGCAAGGGGAGAAAAATTATCCTTTACTCAAGCTGATTTGAAAATTAATGGCCATGCTCTTGAAGTTCGTGTTTATGCCGAAGATCCCACAAATAATTTCTTACCCGATATTGGAAAACTAATCACTTATCGACGCCCACAGGGTCCTGGTGTTAGAGTGGATGATGGTTTTGAAGAGGGAATGGAAATTCCAATTTACTATGATTCGATGTTAGCTAAACTAATAACTTGGGGAAAGGATAGGGATGAGGCAATCAGCAGGATGGTCAGAGCAATTGATGAATACCAGATAACTGGAGTTGAAACCACCCTTCGTTTTTGTCGTTTTGTTATTGAACATGAGGCATTTAAGTCAGGTAACTTCGACACTCACTTTATTGCTAAATACTTCAAGCCAGAGATGCTTGTTTTGCATAACGAACAGGAGGCTGAGGTTGCCACTATTATTGGTGCTGCATGGTTAAATGCTCAAAAAAATAAGATCAATAGACGTGCTGATTCAGGTGAAAATTTATCTAATTGGAAAGCTAATAGAAGTTGGTCGGAATAGTGAAGAAAAATTAGATGGTTGGCAAAGTGTTTAACATATATTTGCGTACTGCCCAGTAACAAAATGCTAGCTCTTTCGTTATACTATGAGTATTTGGCACAACATTTGGATTACATTTATAGAAATGAAAATCGTAGCTCTAATCTTTAGTTTCTTTTGTTTTACTTCAGTTGCTGTAGCTCAGTCGCTTGGAACTGGTAGTGTAGCGGCTTATCCCAAAGACATGGTTTCATTTATTGTTGATGAGCAAGGCGAAACTTATGTAAAAATCATGAATTATACTTGTGTTATTACTGCCGAAAAATCTTTTGCAAGTGCAAAAGAAAAACTGAAGTGGGATAAATTGAAGTATGATGTGAAGAAAGCTTATCCCTATGCCGTAATGGCTAAATTGAAATTAGCGGAAATGGATGCTCAACTTGTTTATGTTAAGGGTGAGAATAATAAAAAAGAATTTACGAAAGCATGTGAGAAGGAATTGACACGACAGTTTTCAGGTGACATGCGAAATTTGACTTTTTCTCAAGGTAAAATACTTGTTAAATTACTGGATCGTGAAACAGGATCAACAACTTATCAAATTATAAAAGACCACCGTGGTTCATTCACTGCATTCATGTGGCAAAGTGTTGCTGGCTTATTCGGAAATAATCTGAAAGCTAATTATGAGCCATTGGGTGATGATGCGAACATCGAAGCGGTGGTTGACCTAATTGAATTGGGCGTAATTTAAGAAGTATAGCATTCGTCCTTACTATAAGTTCCTACTCCTACCTACCAAAGCCAGGTCGATTCGTCTTTTCCAATTTTATTATTCCCAAAATAATTTCCAAATTTTATGATGTTGTTTGTTTCACAAGGCTTTTATTTTGGCTTTGTAGTAAGGGTTTTGCATATCGGAAATCGTAGCACAAAGTTTTCAAATTATTATTGTTAAAAACAACATTTCTCTATAAGGATATTTGTAAGAAAATTGCCCTAAACTTACAGAATATGGTAAATTACATTGAGCTCGATGTGCATGTTAGTCCAAAACAGCCGGGCAGCGATTTATTAATTTCTGAATTAGCTGAAAATGGTTTTGAAAGTTTTGTTGAAACAGAGCTGGGCTTTCTTGCATATATACAAGAAAAAGAATTTGCCGATGTTTTAGTAGCCCCTATAAATGAGTTAACTGCAGATTTAGGTAAGGCAAATTTTTCTATGAAAATAATTCCCGGTCAGAATTGGAATGCGATATGGGAAAAAAGTTACGATTCGATAATTTTTTCAACTAAACTTTGCATTCGGGCACCCTTTCATGAACCTAATTTAAATGTGGAGCTTGATGTTGTGATTCAGCCACAGCAATCATTTGGCACGGGTCACCATCCGACCACTCGGCTAATGGCTGAAAAGTTATTAACAATGTCGCTTCAGGGTTGTGCTGTTCTGGATATGGGTTGTGGGACTGGCGTGTTAGCTATTCTTGCATCTAAATTAGGTGCTTCTCATGTTACTGGTATAGATATTGAATCGAATGCAGTCAACAATGCATTTGAAAATGCGAGTCGAAATAATATTGTTGATGTAAGTATTGAACAAGGTACTGAAGTTCAAATTAGAGATCGTAAATTTGACTTTGTTCTTGCGAATATTAATAAAAATGTCTTGATGGAAGCAATGCCCACTTATGCTAATGCAATGAACAGTAATTCTCATTTATTACTTAGTGGTTTTTTTCTGACTGATGTTGACGAATTAAAACTTGTTGCAACTAAAAATGGATTACAATACATTTCATACGAAACAGATGGTGAGTGGGCTTTAATTCATTTGGCAAAATAATATTTTTTTTATGGTAAAGCGTTTTCGTATTTATCTCTTTATTTTTATTGTGCTGACGAGTTTTACAAGTAAACTCAATGCTCAGATAATGCCTAAGAGTTTCCAAGATGACCATGTTAAATTCATTACAGAACTTCGTGACTTTTTTGAAAGTTACGAAGGGAAAGAAGGAAAAGAGTTTATCAATCAATTTAGTGAGGAGTTCTGGGTTTCCAATTTTTTAAGTCAGGATATGAAAGAGGCGATGTATTTAAATTGCAACCAGATGTGTAAAAAGAAATTTCGGCCAAAGCCGGAATATTATTCTTACATCAACACCATCAAAACACTTGCCAAACAAAATGTTTCTGGCGTTGCTTTTGCTGAGTGGCAGGCATGTTTCACAAGTAGTGCAAATGGTCGCTTGAATAAACCTTTTAGCGATTTTATTAGCATGAGTGAATCTCTTTTTATTGAGAATAAGTTTTATAAAACAGCATCTGGTTTTTGGGAAGTCATTGGTGGTTCTTGGCAATTTATTTGTGATTCAGTACCGTCAATAGAATTTTCTGATGTTACTATTCAAGGTGTCGCGAAAAACGATAGTACTACTATTTACAATACAGAAGGCACCTATTTTGTCAATTCTGGAATGTGGGTTGGGCGAGGGGGGAGAATCGATTGGGAGCGGGCTGGATTAAAAGAAGAAATCTATGTAGATTTAAAAAAATACACTTTTGCTGTTAAAGGATTTTCCATTGTAGCTGATTCTGTAACATTTATAAATCAAATTTATTTTAAGGATAAACCACTTCAGGGAAGACTTTCAGAAAAATTAATTGCTGATGCACAAGAGAAATCGGCTTCTTTTCCTCGTTTTGAATCTTACAGTTCTAGGTACCAAATTAAATCGATGTACCCGAATGTTGATTATGAAGGTGGATTTACTCAAGTGGGAGCAAAATTTATTGGTAGTGGCTCAAAAGATAATCTCGCTTTTTTTATTTTTAAATTTTCCGGAAAAAATTTCCTGAAGGTATCTTCCCAGAGTTTTTCAATTTCAAAAGGTAAGATTACAAGTCAGAATACAGCTATAAAATTTTCCCTCGATGCTGATTCTATTGTACATCCTTCTGTTGACTTTAAATATTTTATTGACAGCGCTCGTGTTGTAATCTACAGACCTGACGCTGGTGCATCTCAAGCTCCTTTTTATGATTCTTTTCATAAAGTGAATTTGTTTGTTGAGCAAATACAATGGCAGACGAATGAGCCCACAATTTTCATGAACACAATTATTGGTTCTTCGATTGGCAAAGCATCATTTCCTTCTTCTGATTATTACCGTCAATATTTATACGATGGATTACAAGGAATGGACCCCGTTCATCCTTTAATTAAAATCCGAAATTTTGTTCGTGATGTAAACGCAGGAATTAGAACATTCACGATGTTAGATCTTGCTATTTATTGGAAAATTGGTCCAGAACAATTGAGACCCGTGATTATGGAACTTTCAAACCAGGGTTTTGTTTTTTATGATCCTAAAACGGATGGACTTACTTACCTCGATAAATGTGACACTTACATTGCAGCACGCGCAGGGAAAAAAGATTATGATAATATTATGTTTAATTCTAATGTCATCGCTGGTTCTGCAAATGCGAAAATTAATTTATTAAATTATGACATGACACTTTTTGGAGTCAAAGAAGTAGCATTAAGCGATTCGCAAAATGTAACAGTTTTTCCTGCAAATGATATGTTGGTATTGAAAAAGAATAGAAATTTTACATTTGAAGGTTCCATAATTGCAGGTCGTTTTGATTATTATGGAAAACTATTTGCTTTTGATTACAGTACTTTTAAATTGAGTTTAAATAATGTAGATTCAGTTCGTATTTGGGTTGACACAGAACAGCACGATCAGAAAGACCCCAAAAACGGTTTTATTCAAATGAAAGTGAAAAGTGTCATTGAAAATTTAAATGGTGAGTTGAAAATAGATGATCCTTCTAATAAATCAGGAACACAAAATAAAAAATATGCCCAGTATCCTGTTTTTACAAGCGCAAAACCATCTTTTGTGTATTACGACAAGCCAGGTGTGCAACGAGGAGTTTATAATAGAGATAAATTTTATTTTAAGTTAGACCCATTTTCCATTGACAGTTTAGATAATTTTGTGAATGCATCTTTGCAGTTTGGTGGTATATTTCAATCTGCAGGGATTTTGCCTGAAATTCGTGACACCTTGCGTTTGATGCCCGATAAATCGCTTGGCTTTGTGCGGAAGGCTCCATTAGCAGGTTATCCATTGTATGGTGGAAAGGCAAAATTTACAAGTGAAATACGATTAAGTAATCGAGGTTTGCGTGGCGATGGAGAAATAGCTTACATCACTTCAACGAGTACATCCAAAGACTTTGTTTTTTTTCCAGATTCGGTCAATGGCACCGCACAACGTTTTGTTATGCGAGAGCAAAATGCAACGAATCGAACAGAGTATCCACAGGTTAATGGAAGTAAAATTTACATTCATTGGATGCCCAAAGAAAATTACATGAATGCTACTAATAAAGATTCTTTATTTGCTTTATTAAATGGCCAGGCAACAGCTAAGGGTACACTTACGCTTTCACATAGAAATGTGTTTCTAGATGGGAAGCTGTTCTTAGCAAATGCAATTTTAGAATCGAGAAGAAATATAATTAAGCACCATATATGTGATGCAGACAGTGCTGATTTTAGTCTCAAATCTGTGGAACTGTCTGGACTCGCATTTGATACTAAGAATTTTAAATCGCACATCGATTTCGAAAAACGAAATGGAACATTTTCATCAAATGGAGATGGTTCATTGGTAGAATTTCCAGTCAATCAGTACGTCTGTTTCATGAATAATTTTAAGTGGTTCATGGATAAAAGCGAATTGGAATTAGGAGGTGCTGAAAATGCAAAATCTGGAAATGATCAAATTGATCTTGATGGGCCAGAGTTTATATCTGTGCATCCAAAGCAAGATTCTTTACGATTTAGGGCACCACGAGCAAAGTTTGACTATAAAAATTATATTATTAATGCTTTTGAGGTAAAGGAAATCAATGTCGCAGATGCACAAATTATTCCTGATAGTGGTCATGTTACTATTTTGAAAAAGGCCTACATGGAAAAATTGTATGGTGCCCAAATTAATGCGAATACAGTAACTCAATTCCACCATCTTTTTAATTGTATTGTAGATATCTATTCTAGAAAAAATTACCTCGCTTCTGGCGACTATGCATATGTTGATGAATTGAAAAAAGAACAAATCATTCATTTTGCAAAAGTTGTCCCTGATACTGCTGGTCAAACTTATGCCGATGGTCTAATTGCAGATTCTTCAATGTTTTATTTGAGTCCAGCTTTTGATTTTCGTGGTAAGGTTATTTTAGCAGCAAATAATCCATTTCTTATTTTTGAAGGTGCAACTTCTTTGAATCATGATTGTGCAATAGGAAAAAGCAAATTATATTTTAGTGGACTAATTGATCCGAATGAAATTTACATTCCCGTTCCAAAAAATCCTGTAGACAATACTGGCGCTCCGATTTCATCGGGTTTAATGAGTACAGTTTTAGCTGATTCAGTACATATTTATGGCTCATTTTTGTCAAACAAATTGGGAAAGACAGATGTTAATGTTGTAACAGCCGATGGTTTTTTGTTTTTTGATAAGGCAGCTCGGGAATACCGAATTGCAAATAAAGAAAAATTGGTTGAGCGCTCACTTCCTGGAAATTATGTTAGTTTGAATATAAAAAATTGTACAGTTTATGGCGAGGGTAAAATGGCTTTAGGTGCAAGTCTTGGTAAAGTTTTTCTAAATCCATATGGAAATGCCACTTACAATACGGTTAAACATACTAGCTTTTTTGATCTTGTGTTGGGGCTTGATTTTTATATCAACGACAAAGCAATGGATTTGTTAATTGAGGATATAAATAACTCAACAAGTTTAACTGGAGTTGATCCAGCTCGTGAAACTTTTCAGAGCGCATTGAATGAAATGGTGGGTAAGGATAAAGCAGATAAGCTCATTTCACAGTTATCCATTTATGGTTCGTATAAGAAGTTTCCAGATGAGTTGAAATACAACATGTTCTTTACAGATTTAAAAATGAATTGGAATCAAAAAACCAAATCGTATATTTCTGATGGTAAAATTGGTTTGGGTAGCATTGGTAAGGAACAAATTAATAAGTATTTAACAGGTACTATAATGTTAGAACGAAAGCGTACAGGTGATGTACTTACCATTTATTTTGAGTTGGATAACAATAAATGGTATACATTTAGCTATGCCAATGGTGTTATGCTTTGTTATTCATCAAACGAAAAATTTACTACGCTTATTAAAGATTTAAAGGATGACGATAAAGTGGCACCAGATGGGTTTGACAGCGAACGATTAGGTGACAACAAAGTGCGGTATAAATTCACAGCGGGAAGTCCGAATGAGCGTAATCTTATGCTTAAAAAGTTGAAGAGGGCTGGAGATGCTGAAGTAGAGAGCGGATCAGATGATAAATAGGAAATAGATGACAACAACTTGTATTATTTGTTTAGTGTTATCTTATCTTATCGGATCTATTCCGACAGCTGTTTGCATTAGTAAATTTTTTTATAAAATTGATATTCGTAATTACGGAAGTGGCAATCCTGGTGCTACAAATACCTTTCGTATTTTAGGAAAGAGAGCCGGGTTAACTATTTTATTATTAGATATTTTTAAGGGTTGGATAGTTGTGACTCTTGCTTGTTATGTTTCGCAAGCACCCCCACATACCCAGGATTTTGTCAATCTTAATATTTCCTTTGGTGTTGCATCAGTATTAGGACATGTTTTTCCCATTTATATCGGCTTTAAGGGGGGAAAAGGCATTGCAACTTTATTCGGAGTCGTTTTAGCTATTCATCCATACGCCTGTTTAATGCTAAATGGCGTTTTCTTAATTGTTTTTCTACTTACACATTATGTTTCTTTAAGTTCAATTTGTGCTGGAATTTCCTTCCCATTTATTCTTATTTTCATTTACGGTAACAACATTGTTCCCTCAATGGTAATTTTTTCATGCTTTGTGGCTTTGCTTGTTTTGGTTACACATCAGAAAAATATAGAACGCTTACTTCGAAGGCAGGAATCAAAGATTTTTATATTGAAAAAGAATGGAAATGGACCAACTCAAAGTTCATAATTGAAAGAAATAATTGGTTTCAATCTGTTCCCGATAGGTTTTAACAAAAGCTATTAACTACCCTGTGTGGAAATTATCCTTTTTTTGCATCTATTGTAATAGCATTATCTTCGTAGATTGCTTGACAAACTATAGGGTAAATTGCAGTAAATAAAACATTTTATTCATTGACAATAAAAATAGTTTTCGGCTATTATAACATGCGTACTAGACAAATTTTAACTTTTGTTTTTATTACTTTGGCGGTAGCGCTATTACCATGTCAAATTTATGCACAGGTTCAAACGGAGGCCAAAGTAATTGCGGATGCAAACGAAAAATTTGAGCGAGAAGATTACACTTCTGCCATGCCTTTGTATTCCCAGTTACTTTCTAATGACAAAAACAATGCGAATTATAATTACCGTTATGGTGTTTGTGTTCTTTTTGCAAGTGCTCAAAAAGAAAAAGGATTGCAGTTTTTAGAAATAGCATCCAAATTTGCGGATGTTGATGGAACAGTTTGGTTTTATTTAGGAAAGGCTTATCATTTAAATTATCAATTTGAAAATGCAATTGGAGCATATTCTAAATTTAAATCTGTTGTTGGGATTAAGAAAGCTGCTAAATATAAGGTTGATAATGAAATTGAGATGTGTAGAACGGGAACTCAATTACTTCAAGCCATTACAGACATTACCGTTTTTGATAAAGCAGAATTAAATGAAACTGATTTTTTTCGACGGTACGATTTAAGTAGTTCGGATTACAGTGGAAAGCTTTTGGTAAAGCCCGATGAGTTTAAAACTTCTTTGGATAAAAAGAAAGGCGAACAATCTGTTATATTTTTATCAGGTGAAAAAGATGAATTGTATTTCGCGTCATATGGAACTGATGCTACAAAAGGAAAGGATATTTTTGTGGTACATAAACTTTTTAATGGAACTTGGGGCAAGCCGGAGAATTTAGGATTTCCAATTAATACAGAATACGACGAAGATTTTCCATTCATGCATCCTAATGGAAAGATTTTATATTTTTCTTCAAAAGGTCCGAATAGTATGGGTGGTTATGATGTATTTCGATCTGCGTTTGATGAAGAAACTAGCACTTGGGAAAAGCCCGTTAATTTAGATTTTCCAGTTAATTCTGCTGATGATGACATCATGTTTGTTAGTGATTTAACTGAAAAAACAGCATGGTTTGCATCTAGCAGGAGTAGTCCTGATGGAAGGATGGTTGTTTACCATGTTGTTGTGGAACGCAAACCAGTTAATGTTTGTTTGATTTCTGGAACTTTCACATCAACCGATGGCGATCCTAATCGTGTAGCAAAAATTACGGTAAAACTTTTTGATTCAAATGAACTAATTGGAGAGTATTATTCTAGCGAGGCAACAGGAGCGTATATGATTAGTCTTCCTAAAAGTGGTGGAAAATATTCTTTTACTGTAAAGCACAGCGGTATTGCAGATCAAACAGAAATTGTTTCAATTCCTGCTCAAGGAAAAATAAAAGCAATCAATCAAAAGATAGGTTATGCTGATGTTAATAATGAAACGAAATTAGTCATACAAACTAATTTTGACACAGACATATCTTTAATTAACCCAGCCTTTTTAAAAGACAAGGCTAATTTGGATTTAACTCCTGTTGCATCACCAACTGAGCCTGTTGCAGTTGAAAGCCAGAGCACTGATATTTTAATTGAAGATGCTTTAGTAGTTGATCCTGCGGCCAATGTTCCTTCATCAAGTTCACGTGTAGGGAATGAAGAGTTGGTTAAGTCTGCCAATGAAGATGCACTAGCTACACAAACTGAAGTAATTGAACTCGAGAATCAGAAGGCACGAGTTTATAATTACGCAGCACAATTAAATGTGCAGACAAAAATAAAAAAAGCAGAAGTAGTTCAAGCTAAATCTCAAGCCGATGCGATGGCTGAAGGGCCAGATAAAATTGCTGCAAATGAAAAGGTAGCTGAATTGCAGTCACAAGTAAATGCCTTGCAAGCTCAAACTACTGCCGCGACCACTATCGGGAGTGCTTTAGAAACTGATGTAAAGAATAAAAAGTTGGAAGCGGATAAGGCCAAACAGTTTTCAATAAGTATTGCTAACGCTGTCAAATCGAAGGATACAAAAGTAATGGACGAGGCATTAAAACAGCAAGTAGAATTGGAGGCATTATCAGGGATTCGATCTGAAGGAGATTTGACTGCAAAGAATATACAGGAAGAAGCAGAAAAAAAACGAACTAAGTTTGAAGTAGAAAAAAATAAAACGCAGGACTTAAAAGAAGAAATAGCAGCGAATCAAACTCGGATTGATCAATTGAAAATCGAGCAAGCTAAGGAAAAAGATATTGACTTGAAAGAAGGAATAGCTTTTCAAATTGAAGGAATCACTGATGATATCAATGCCAATAAAAAACAATTAGCAGTTGTTGATCAAAATCTTAAAAATTTAGAGAACCAATACAACGATTTAGCTAATCAATCAAAGGCGGCAAATGAAGCGATTGTAGAATCAAAAAATCCTTCTAATTCAAGTGTTGCGATGAATGCTATTGATAAAAAAGCATTGGAAAATGATGTTAAGATTTACCAACAAACTATTTCTGAAATAGGTGTTTTAAATATATATGCACCTATTGTAAGTAAAAATCCTATTAGTACTAATCCAGTTGTTGAAGTCAATAATACTAAGCCAGTCGCTGAATCGGACAAAAATCCTAATGCGAACTTTGCCAAGTCAATTCAAGATTTAGATAAGGTAACTGATCCTGTTGTACGCAATAACGCGAAAGCCAAAGTTTATAATGAGTGGGTGGCAAGTTTGGACGAACAAATAAGTGAAACAAAGCAAGAAATTGCTGGTACATCTGATAAGAAGAAAAAGGAAGAGTTAAATGTTGAATTAAAAAAATTACAAACGGAATCGATTCAAAAAAAACAAGATTCAAAACAGAGTTTGCTTGCTGTTGAAAATTTAAATAAGGGAAAGGATGCAGCTATTATTAGGATTGAAGATAAATATAATCAACAACTTACAGTAGCTGAAAAAGAAACAGACCTAGTTGTAAAGGGAAATTTAAAAGCGCAAGTGTATAATGAGTGGGCCGATTCTTTAGAGTCAATTGCAATTGCCAGAGAAAAGAGTGTACTTAAAATAAAAAATATAGCAGCACAGGAAAAAGCCAAAAAAGAAATAATGGCTTTTAAAGTTGCAGCTATGGAAAAAAGGAATTTGGCCGAAGATGCCATTGGTAAACCTGTAGAACCTGTTGTAGCTACTGCACCATTAACACCAACAATGAAAGATCCGGTTGGACCAATTTTAAATTACAGTGATCCGATTGCAAAGCAAGCCATTGAGGAGCAAAGAATATTATTATCCAAAGCAGAACGTAATAGAATAAATAAAGATTCTTTAACACAACTTGCAAATGCTACTGCTGGGGCTAAGCGGACACAGCTATTGTCGCAAGCAACAGAAGAGCAGCGTCAAGCATGGAATAAAGATTCGGAAGCTGCAGCTAAACTTGGCGAAGCAGATAAAATTCAGTTTGAAAAAAATAATATACTTTTAAATTCATTTGAAGTTCCACAATCAAATAGTTCGAATGATTTAGTTTCGAAATCTGCAGTACTACTAAAGGAGGCGAATACTTTTTTTGAAAAAGCAAAAGAGGATCGCGCCATGGCTACAACTGCTACTACTAATTACATTAGAGCCAGCGCACTTAAAAGTGCAGAAGAGAATGAAAATAAAGCCATTCAAAAACAACAAGATGCTATTAAGTTGTATCAGGAAAATGGATTTGTGGTATTGGATGAATCTATAATTGCAGTTCAAAATCCTTCCTCATTACCGATTGAAACAACGAATACACCCGTTGTACTACAAAATGATGTAACGAATAGCCAGGAAAAAATTATAAACGCGCAAACTGGTCAGCCATTATCAATGATTGAAATAAATCAGCTCAAAGCTTCTGGATTATATTTAAAGTATTTGGAGGAAACGCAGTTGGCAGTAAATGCAGAGAAGGAAGTAATTGAATTGAAAAAGTTGGAAGCGAAGTATCAAGAAAAAATAGGATTAAGTATTTCGAAATCTACAGAATTTTCAATACAAGCTGCTAAAGAGCCCGATCCAATTAAAAAGAAAAGCTTAACCACTAAGTCAAATAAATTCAGCAGTACAGCTGCTGCAGATATGAATAGTCGCGATTCAATTGCTGAGCTTGTTACGCGTGCTACAAAAAAGGCAAATGATATTCGTGAGAAAGAAAAATTGGCTTTAATGAGTATTGATCCAGAGGGTGCTGAAAATATTATTGCAATTGCCAAATCAGAACAAAAAAGTAAATCTGTTACTACACCAGTTGTAGAAAATATTCCTGTTGCTACACCAGTTGTAGAAAATGTTTCTGTTGCTACACCAGTTGTAGAAAATGTTCCTGTTGCTACACCAGTAGAAGAAAATATTCCTGTTGCTACACCAGTAGAAGAAAATGTTCCCGTTGCTACACCAGTTGTAGAAAATGTTCCCGTTGTTACACCAGTAGAAGAAAATGTTCCCGTTGCTACACCAGTAGAAGAAAATGTTCCCGTTGCTACACCAGTAGTAGCAAACACTCCTGCAACCAGACCAATTATAAATGCCGAAACAAACACTTCAACTGAAAGTCAAAATATTTCGACTGTTGGAAAACGACTTGCTGAGGGCGAGGAATTTAAAATTGTAACTAAAAATACTGCGCGGGGTGTAACAGCAATAAATTTAAATCCGTCATTGCCTGAGGGATTGGTTTATAAAGTACAAATAGGTGCTTTTAGAAATCCGATTGCTCCCGAAATATATAAGGAGTTATCACCGGTGTCGGCCGAAACAACTACGAATGGATTGACAAGGTACACAGCAGGACTTTTTAATAAGTTTGCAAATGCCAACAGCGCTAAAGTGGAGGTTCGTGCTTTAGGTTATCGCGATGCCTTTGTTGTTGCTTTTTTAAATGGGAAAAGAATTTCAATGGAGGAGGCTAATCGCATGAGTGGCGACCAAGCAATTCCATCTACTGTAGCACCAATAGCTGGTACTCAAGTCACAGATTTAAACCAACCTATTGTGTCAACACCAGTAAATGAAGTGACACCAGTTGAAGCTAACCAGGAGGATGTAATAAGTATAAAAGGATTATTTTTCACCGTACAGATTGGTGTTTACAAAAACCCTGTTAGTAACGCTAGATTAAAAAATCTTCCAGCAATTGTAAACGAAAGAACTGCAAATGGTTTCATTAGATATTCTTCTGGAAAATATTGCAGTACTGAAGATGCAATTAAAGCAAAGAACATTGCAGTTTCTAAGGGAATTGCAGATGCATTTGTTACGGCATATTCCAATTCAAAACGGATAACACCAGCTGAAGCGCAAGTCTTGATTGGTAACGGTACTGTTCCATGTGAGGGTGTACAGAATGCAAATACGCCTAGCGAGGAGCCAACAAATTCCACAATAAGAAATACAAATCAAACTAGTGAGTCTTCTGCAGCCATTACCAAGGCGCCTGTTCCTGAATTTGGATTAGTTTTTTCAGTTCAAATAGGTGCTTTTAGGGAAGAGGTTCCTATTGAAATTGTAAATCAATTTTTACAACTTTCTGGTAGCGGTGTGAAAAATTACCAGGATTTGGGCACAGGCCTGACAATTTACCAGGTTGGAATTTTTGGAACCAAGGAGGAGGCAGACACACTTCGTAAAGAGGCGGTTTCTAAGGGAATAACAGATTCCTTTGTTATTGCCTTTAAGGACGGGCAAAAAATTTCCATCGCACAGGCACTTGAATTGTTGAGACAGTAATTGGATTTTGTACTTTTGTGCCAATATGAAAATAATCACAGATACTAATACTGAGACATTAGAGGAAATACTCCTTGACGTCCAAATTGCTACGCTGAATGATTTAATCCTCTATAACGATGATTATAATACATTTCAGCATGTTATTCTATCCCTTTGTGATATTTGTGAGCATGAGCCAGTACAAGCAGAACAATGCGCTCATATTATTCATAATAACGGGAAATGTGGTGTTAAGAAAGGCAGTATTAAGGAATTGGAGCCAATGTGTATAGCATTGCTAGATCGTGGTCTTTCAGCTAAGATTGAATAGCCTATTAGATTATGCTTAATTGAAATGTTCTTAAAGGATAAGGTATTCAATTGCAAATTAAGTCGAAAGATTTTTTACATTTGTCGCCTTAATAATTGAGCTTATTAATTTTTGTAATTAAGGAGAGATGGGTGAGTGGCCGATACCAGTAGTTTGCTAAACTGCCGTACGCCAAAAGCGTACCGAGGGTTCGAATCCCTCTTTCTCCGCCAAAGAAAAATGCCGACCTAAGGGATGGCATTTTTTGGTTTAAGACGTTGCGAATTTATTCGCATAAGACATAAAAAAAAATGACAGGAAACGAAGTTTAGGCATTTTGTTTTGAAGCCACCCCTTACGGGATCAACGCAGTTAATCCCTCTTTCTCCGCCAAAAAGAATCCCCGAATTTGTTGGGGATTTTTTAATTATAGGAATATTGTGTTTCGTTTTTTTGAATTAATTTATTTCTTCAGTTGGAAATTCACATAAATCTAAAAACGAGTTAAATTTACTTCTGAATTCCTAGTCATAAGCTACATTTCGATTTGAATTGGGATTTGCTAAAAATTAAAAATTTAAACTATATTTGAATTTATAATCGAGATTTTTTATGACTGATATTGAAAGTATTGAAAATTTTCAGCCAGCGACATTATTTGCGGATTTGAAACCCCAAAGACACCATAATCCTTATGTAGATATTGGAGAATTTCTCCCCAAGTTAGAAGAGGGTATGGTAGAAATAGCCAGTATCGAATTAGCTTCAGTTACTGGGGATATAATTAATATATGTGCATGTCTTAAAAAAGATGGAATACAAATTTTAGTAGAGGATGAATATCTATCTAAATTTATTGGTTATAAAAATCATTTCACCAAAATTCCGAATCAAGGGGAAATTTTTAATATAATTGTTGAAATGGGTTATGAGGACAATGACGGTTGTCCTTCCTGCTTGTTTGGACTTATTGAAGATAATGATTTGGATAATATTAATGACATTAAAGATTTTTTTCAAATCTATTCCGATTTTTACCCAAACCTTGATGAATTATTTGAAAACTATTTAAGATTGAATGATTATGAGTAAAATTTATTTGGTTTAGGCACCTGTTAAAGAATTCATTTATCCCTTCTCTTACCACAAATTTTCAATTGTCCCTAGACCTTGTCGGACGACTAAGTAATCTCCTTTTGTCATGTCAATAACAGTGGAAGGTTCAATGTTTCCATATCCGCCATTTACAATTAAGTCCACCTTATCTTGATATTTTTCATAAATCAATTCCGGATCGGCGAAATAATCAATGACTTCGTCGTCTGCATCATGAAGTGAGGAGGAAACGATCGGATTGCCAAGGGATTTAATTATTTCTTGAATAATTAAATTATCGGGCACTCTAATTCCTACTGATTTTTTCTTGCTTTGAAACGATTTCGGAACTTTTGTATTGGCTGCAAGAATAAATGTATAAGGCCCTGGCAATGCTTTTTTTAAAACCCTAAATACAGCGGTGGAAATTGGCATTGCATAATCTGATAAATGCGAGAGGTCGTGACAGATGATAGAAAAATTAGCTTCCGTTGACTTAATGCCTTTTAATTGACAGAGCCGCTCAATAACTTTGGGTTGTGTAATATCGCAACCAATGCCATAAACGGTATCAGTTGGGTAAATGATGATGCCACCAGCCCGCAAAATGTCAGCCGCCTTACGAATGGAATCGTTATCTGGTTTGTTAGAATTTATTCGTAGCAGCATAGGAAACGTAATCAGTTTCAAGCAATGTAAACACGAAATAGTATTTAAAAATCAGAAAAATCCTTACTGAAATTTCTTTGCATCTTCTAAGAATTGCGCAAGACCATTGTCCGTTAACGGATGCTTCAGTAAAGCTAGAATTGCACTTAAAGGGCAGGTTGCAACATCAGCACCCAATTTAGCACAATCGATGATGTGCATTGGATGACGCACTGAAGCAGCAAGAATTTGAGTGTTGTAGCCGTAATTATCGTAAATCAAGCGAATTTCTGCAATTAAATTTAAGCCATCTGTGGAAACATCGTCAAGGCGACCTATGAAAGGTGAAACATAAGTTGCGCCCGCTTTCGCTGCTAACAATGCTTGGCCAGCAGAAAAAACAAGCGTACAATTTGTGCGAATTCCTTTTTCAGAAAAATATTTTATGGCTTTAATTCCATCTTTAATCATTGGAACTTTGACCACTATTTGCTTGTGAAGTGCTGCTAACTTTTCTCCTTCTTTAATAATTCCAGCGTAATCCGTAGCAATTACTTCAGCCGAAACATCTCCTGTAACAATGTTGCAGATGTCTAAATAATGTTTTGTCACTGCTTCTTGTCCTGAAATCCCAACTTTTGCCATTAGTGATGGGTTTGTAGTTACGCCATCCAAAACACCAAGGTCCTGTGCTTCTTTAATTTGTGCCAAATCGGCTGTGTCGATAAAAAATTTCATAGGGTTTGATATTTATTTAAGTTCAAAAATACATTTTGCATGGCGATTGGTAAAATTGATTATTAAAATTTATTAGCATTTGCTGTTTTTTGATGTTTTTCCTTTGATTGTCGAAGCAAAAATTGTAATTTATTAATATTAGAGCATAAAAAATGGGTAAGCTACTTATATCACACCGCTCAACCACTTACCCTTGCTACCTTCCGGTCCTGGGGGAGTCAGCAGGAGCTGGTTGTATAAGACTTACCCGTTGCAAAGGTAGAATATTTAAGGAATAAGCCCAATTCTACAGATTAGTTTATTTACCTAAATTCCTTAGCTATATTTGTAGGACATAATTACTGATTATGATTAAACAACGTCATATTTTAACTTATTCTGTTGCCTGTACACTTGCAGTTCTTGCATTTTTAATTGGTATTTATTTGCTGGAGCAAATGATGGTAAATGATGGTATGCCGACAGAGCAGATAGCAATAGGAATGAAATATGCTAGAATGTTTTCGACACCTCCCATCGCAGCTATTTTTACTTTTGTGGGAGGACTTTTTATTGCTAGCATTTTAAATCTTATTGTTGCTGCCATAATGAAAAAAGACAAAGAAGTTAGTTTTAATAATTATTAAAAAAAAAATCATTGAATGGATATTTCAATTGTTATACCACTTTTTAACGAAGACGAATCGCTTCCTGAATTGCACGATTGGATTGACCGTGTAATGCAAGCGAATAATTTTTCTTACGAAATTGTATTTGTTGACGATGGAAGCAAAGACACATCTTGGAGTGTAATAGAATCATTGGTTACTAAGAATACAGCTGTTAGAGGAATTAAATTTCGCAGAAATTATGGGAAGTCGGCTGCTTTGAATGTTGGCTTTGAAGCAGCACGTGGAAATGTGATTATAACAATGGATGCCGATTTACAGGATTCCCCTGAGGAAATTCCTGGATTGTATAAAATGATTATTCAGGATGGATATGATTTAGTTTCTGGTTGGAAAGAAAAGCGATACGATCCCATTACTAAAACCATTCCGACTAAATTATTTAATGCGGCCACCAGAAAAATGTCTGGGATTAAATTGCACGACTTTAATTGTGGCTTGAAGGCATACCGCTGCGACGTGGTGAAAAGTATTGAAGTTTATGGGGAAATGCATCGTTACATTCCTGTTATTGCAAAGCGTGCCGGGTTCACAAAAATTGGAGAAAAAAGTGTTTCCCATCAGGCAAGAAAATATGGAACAACAAAATTTGGTTTTGAAAGATTCGTTAACGGATTTCTCGATTTACTGTCTATCTCATTTGTAACGAAATTTGGAAAGCGTCCAATGCATTTCTTTGGATTGAATGGTACTTTAATGTTTGTTTTGGGCTTTGGTGGTTTTGCTTATTTAATCATTAATAAACTTTGGGTGGTCTATCATAACCATTCTGTTGCTGCACGCGTAACGGAAAGCCCTTGGTTTTATATTTCTCTTGTGGCCATGGTGATTGGCACCCAACTTTTTCTTGCAGGATTTATCGCTGAATTACTTGCTCGAAATTCGCCTGATAGGAATACTTATTTGATAGAGAAAAAAGTAGGCGAGGGGGGGATTTAATCCTGCTATTTATTTTTGTTCCGATTTCATTTCAATCATTTAAGTAGCCCGCATCTTTTAATATTTTCAAGGCATCTTCTTCGTCGTCTTGCGTAACCTGCAGTTTTATCCCACCATTTGTTAAAGAAAAAAAGGGCTGTAAGTACATTGACAATTCGTCTTTTACAAAACATAAAATACCTTCTGATTCCAATTTTGCTTTTGGAATAACTGTTTCGTGGGCGTAATTGAATGTAGCTACAGTAACGAAAGTGTTCATGGTATGGAAAATTAAGAAATTTTTTGGAATAAGGTGTATTTTTTAGATTTCAATTTATTATTTTTAAATTTAATGTTTGATTCCGTCTCAGTTTTTTGAATGGTCTCTGCCAATTGGTTTTTTTAAAACCTTTAATTAAATTATTAATTGTATGAAAAATCAATTTCAATATATCTATTGTTGCATTTCAATCGTTATTTCTCTGGGTTTTATCATTCAAGTATTAAAGCATTTGTCACTCTCAATTAATCAATAAACTTTGTAACTTTGTATGGTAATGGTAAATAGAAAAATGAAATTTACAGCTCTTATTCTCAGTGTTTTGTGTCTTTTATTGATGCTACCTCAAGAGCTAATGGCGCAGAGTGCAGTGCCAACAGGAGATTACCCTAATAAAATTGAAAATGGTCTTAAGGAAGGAGCATGGAAGAAGATGGATGAAAAAGGACTTTGCGTTTATGTTGGACAATTTAAAAAAGGAATTCCCTATGGAATTTTTACATATTTCGATGCAGAGCAAAAAAAGATGAGTGAGGTTAACTTTATGAATGGGGGATCAGTCACTTACGGGAAAATGTTTGGTGTTGCCGGAAAGTTGCAAGCTCAAGGCAAGTATGTAAATCAGAAAAAAGATAGTGTTTGGACTTTTTATACGGAAGAGGGGATTTTATTGTCACGGGAGTGGTATAAAAACGGGGAAAAAAATGGGAGATCTGAAACCTATCATCCATTTACACGACAGATTGCTGAGTTGAAGTTTTATAAGAAAAATTTGCAGGACAGCATTTGGAATACTTTTTATTCAGACGGGAAAAAACAAGGCGAAGGGACTTTTAAAATGGGAAAAAATGAAGGAAAAGCAGTTTGGTTTTTTCCAGATGGACGAATTAATATTATTGGGAAATATACCCGTGATTTAAAAGATGGCATTTGGATTTATTATGGTGCTGATGGAAAGGAGAAAGGTAAAGAAACGTGGAAAGTGGGTGTATTAATTTCGGGTGGAGTATTAATTCAAGCGGAAGAATTTAAAAATAGGATTGAAGTGCCACAACTTCAAAATGGTGGTGGTGAACCAGGAGGTCAATATTGAAAGCAAAAGGTAAAGTGTTAGTTGCAATGAGTGGAGGTATCGATAGTTCGGTAGCTGCGCTTATGTTGCATAATGAAGGATATGAGGTGATTGGAATAACAATGAAAACTTGGGATTATGCTGCCGCCGGAGGTTCGAAAAAAGAAACTGGTTGTTGCAGTTTGGATTCGATTAATGACGCGCGAACGCTTGCAGTAAATTTAGGATTTCCACATTATATTCTGGATATACGTGCTGAATTTGGAGAACATATCATTAATAATTTTGTTGAAGAATATTTGGCTGGTCGTACTCCAAATCCTTGTGTGCTTTGCAATACGCACATAAAGTGGGATGCGTTATTAAAGCGAGCAGATCAATTGGAATGTGATTTTATTGCAACAGGTCATTATGCAAAGGTGCGTTTAGAGAATGGTCGTTATGTGATTTCTAAAGGTGTTGATGAATCGAAGGACCAGAGTTATGTATTGTGGGGACTTTCTCAGGAAAGTTTGAAGAGGACAATGTTCCCTTTGGGCAATTACAAAAAAAGTGAAATTCGTGAAATGGCAATGAAAGCTGGTTATGCGGAGTTGGCAGGTAAAAGCGAGAGTTATGAAATTTGTTTTATTCCTGAAAACGATTACCGTGCTTTTTTAAAACATAAAGTTCCTGGTCTTGAAGAAAAAGTGGAGGGGGGAGATTTTGTTTTTACCAATGGGGAAGTTGTGGGAAAACATCGTGGCTATCCATTTTATACTGTTGGACAACGAAAAGGATTAGAAGTTGCTTTTGGTGAACCCATGTTTGTTATTCAAATCATTCCGGAAACAAATACTGTTGTTATTGGAACTAAAGTTGAATTGGATAGACAGGAAATGATTATTCGTGATTTTAATTTAGTAAAGTATGAAACACTTCCATTAGATTTTGTTGCCCATACAAAAATACGTTACCACGATTCCGGAGCTCCTGCTGCACTTGCAGTTGTGAATGATAAGATTAAAGTATTGTTTCAGCGTCCTGTTGTCGGTGTGGCGCCTGGTCAATCTGCTGTGTTTTACGAAGGAGATGATTTAGTAGGAGGTGGATTTATTGCGAGAAATGAATTTAATATCAATGAAAAAACGATTCCCTTCCAAGCAACATTACCACAGATTTAATATTTAAAATTACATTTATAAAATTTTAATTATTTTTACTAAAATTCAATATAGTTTGAACGCTTAATTACTCGTATGAAAAAACTTTACGCTGTACTAATTATTTCAATTTGTAGTTTTGTTTTAAGTGCCCAAACTCCTACAAAATATTGGGTGCAATTTTCAAATAAAGGGAATACTACTTTTTCATTCAGTCAACCTTCTGCCTATTTATCACCTCGAGCATTAGCTCGACGTGTGGCACAAAATATTCCACTCGATTCATTGGATATCCCAGTTCATGCCCCTTACATTGCTGGGGTAGCTGCAATTACAGGAGTTTCCGTTCATTCTGTTTCGAAATGGTTAAATGGCGTTGTCATTTTTACTTCAAATCCTGCTGTATTAAGCTTAATCGCTGCGTTGCCTTATGTTACAACTGTTGGGAATATAGGTTTACGCCAAGATGCGCCTGGCAATGATAAATTTGTATTGGAAGATTTTTCAACTGTGGATTGGTCTTTAAACCGAACGGGAAACGTATCAACTTCGACTTTAAATTATGGGCCGTCATACAACCAGATTAACATGCTCGGAGGAGTTTGTTTACACAATTCAGGATTTAGAGGCCAGGGAATGCAGATAGCTGTAATTGACGCCGGCTTTTACGATGCGATTAACCTTCCAATTTTTGATACTTTGTATTTGAATAATAGAATTTTAGGAACATGGGATTTTATTATGAATGATTCTTTAGTTTATGAGGATAACGCGCACGGAAGCATGGTACTTTCCACAATGGGTGGAAATTTAGATGGACAATTAATTGGTACCGCACCCGATGCAAGTTATTGGTTATTGAGATCTGAGGATGCGCCAACAGAAAATCTAGTAGAAGAATATTATTGGTCATGTGCAGCGGAATTTGCTGATAGTGTAGGGGCCGATTTGATTAATTCATCTTTAGGTTACAATGTTTATGATGACCCGTCCAATAATCATACTTATGCTGATATGGATGGACACACTACACCTTGCTCTCGTGCTGCTAATTTTGCTGCGCGGAAGGGAATTGCAGTGGTGGTGAGCGCTGGTAATTCTGGATCAAGCTCTTGGTTTTATATTGGTGCACCAGCAGATGCTGATTCGGCCTTTACAATTGCAGCTACCGATGCCAATGGAATTGTTACAGGTTTTAGCTCAAGGGGATCACTAAGTTTGTTCGGTAATCAAAAACCAGATGTTGGCGCACAAGGACAAGCATCTGTTATTTGTGATCCATTTGGAGTTGGCATTCAAACAGGGAATGGTACCTCATTCGCCTCTCCAATTACATGTGGTTTAGTGGCCTGTTTGTGGCAAGCTCATCCCTCATTTAGTAACATGCAAGTACTACAGACGATTCAACAAAGTTCCAACCAATATAATTCACCTGATTCTTTACTTGGTTATGGTATTCCCGATTTTTGTGCAGCGAATTTATATTTGTCTGGAACAGCTTCACAGTTTGGAACGGAGAACCAGCTCTATGGCATTCGTCCAAATCCATTTTCAGATAATTTGAATTTTTCATTTTATTCAATCATTGATCAGCATCTTGATGTGCGATTGTTTGATGCGCAGGGTAGAGAACTTATACATCAATCTGTTTTTGCTGTTGCAGAGGCAGTTAATAATTATACTTTAATAGAATTGGCTACAGTGAGTAAGGGAGTTTATTTTTTAAGTGTAAAATTAGAAGATGGGATTTATTTTTCATCTAAAGTTGTGAAAGTAGAGTAGGGCTTATTTAATGAAAAGTAGGGATGTCTTAAATTATTAATTGCAAATCAAATTTTGGGCTTGAATTTGTCAAATGCTTCTAGCATTTCCCCCCAAGTAAAAACACCTTTTTTAGGAACAGGATAAGATTGTGCAAATCCTGAAAACATTTCCCATTCAGTTTGTGTAAATCCTAATTTTCCTAATGTAGGCTTCATAGCATAAACTTTATGAATGTCGAAAGGTTTTGATCTTAAGCTGTCAAGTGTTTTAATTTTTGCATGCAATTGAAAATAAGCCAATGTTGATTTAAATTCAATGATATGTTTAATAAAATCGCGATAAGTAATATTTTTTTTCCCTTGTACTTGGTTTTCACTTACAAAACCACTGAATAAATTAGGTACTACGAATTTAAAATCAAAACTATCAATTCCACAATTTAAAAGTTGATTTAAATCTTGTCTGATTTGATTTTTACTACCGTTGTCAAATGGAATTATTCGATTTAAAACAGTACAATCGTATAAAATTTTAACGCCAGTGCTACTGTCAATTTTAAGTGTATCGTTCGGTAGAATATCAATTTTTGTTGTGCTTTTTAATGTATCTATTACTTTATCGCCGCTTGGTGCATCACTAGTGCATGAATACACCAACACAATTGTAATCCCAATAGTTAATATTTTGCGCATCTTTCAAAGGTAGATAGAAATGAGGATTTTTGGTAAGTATGCTTAACTTTGGCTTATGAAAATTAACCATACAGTACTGGATCGATTCCTTCGCTACGTTCAAATAGATACGCAATCAGATCCCAATTCACCTTCTTGTCCTTCTACTCCTAAACAAAAGAATCTTGGTGCTGTGCTTGTAGAAGAATTGCTTGCAATTGGAATTGCTGATGCGGAGATGGACGAGTATGGTTATGTTTATGCAACAATACCTGCAACCTCAAATAAGCAAGTCCCAGTGATTTGTTTTTGTTCTCATATGGATACTTCGCCCGATTGTTCAGGGAAAGATGTGAAACCCCAGATTCATAAAAATTATCAAGGAACTGATATTGTATTGATTGGAAATAAATCGCAAATAATTCGGTTCGCTGAACATCAAGATTTGAAAAATCAAATTGGAAACGATATCATTACTTCGGACGGCACAACTTTATTAGGAGCTGACAACAAAGCAGGATTAGCTGAAATAATGGATGCAACAAATTATTTAGTTAATCACCCTGAAATAAAACATGGCCCAATACGAATTCTATTTACACCAGATGAAGAAATCGGTCGTGGTGTGGAAAAAGTGGATATGAAAAAATTGGGTGCTGATTTTGGTTATACAATGGATGGCGAGTCTTTGGGTCACTTGGAAAATGAAACTTTTTCTGCTGATGGTGCTGTACTCACTATCAACGGTGTTGCTGCTCATCCAGGTTTTGCGAAAGGGAAAATGGAAAATGCATTAAAAATTGCTGCACAAATTTTGGACCGTCTACCCAAAGATAAATTTACGCCAGAAACAACTTCCGATAAACAAGGTTTTGTTCATCCAATAAGTATGGGTGGTACATTGGAACAGAGCACTATTAATTTTATTCTCCGTGATTTTTCAGATGAAGGATTAAGGCACAAAGAAATGCTGTTGCAGGAAACTATTGATGAGGTGATGAAATGTTTTCCTAAATCAACCTACACACTGGTTGTGAAAGAACAATACCGTAATATGAAATCTGTTCTTGATAAAAATCCGCAGGTTGTGGATTATGCAATGGAAGCAATAAAGCGTTCTAATATTACCCCCCATTGTTCAAGTATTCGTGGTGGAACTGATGGATCGCGATTGAGTTTCATGGGATTGCCCTGTCCTAATATTTTTGCTGGAGAGCATGCTTTTCATTCACGACAAGAATGGGTTGCCTTACAAGACATGGAAAAAGCTGTTGAGGTTATTGTTAACCTTGCAATGATTTGGGAGGAGAGATCATAGGCGAAGATCAAATAGAAATTTAAAAAAATAAAAAGAAGTAATTTATTTTTTCTCCCAATCCAAATCCAACATAATAGTTTTCTCTATTTCTGCTTGTGGGCCAATGTCAAAAATAGTAATTACATCAAAAAACGGTTTGCACTTTTCCATGTTTATACTTATTTCATATTTTCCAGGAGGAAGAGCGAGTACGAATTTGCCTGTTTTTTCATTTACACGATAAGATCCATAGCTTTCTTTATTGCTTGCATTTGAAACTTCTATAATTAAATTCTCTTTGCTCATTGCCTCATCGGGCATAATGACTTTACCAATAACTGTAGTAAAAGAATTAGCTTGAACTTCATTGAACACAATCCGCCAAATATCAATATCACCAATGCCCCCATCACGCGAACTGGAAACATAAGCAACACGATTATTTGCTGTGTAGCTGATCGTTCTATCATTTTCCATTGTATTGACAGGATAACCTAGATTTCTTGGCTCTGACCAAATATTTTTTACTTCATCCCAAACTGTATAGAATAAATCGTAGCCTCCCATTGTATTATGGCCCTCACTTGAAAAATACAGTGTTTTACCATCTGGTGCCATAAATGGAAAGTCCTCATTGTACTTTGTATTGCAAACTGCAATTGGTATTGGCTTAGCCCATTTAAGTGTTGGTAATTTTTTGCACATGTATATATCTGTTCCGCCTTGTCCACCACCTCTCTCACTTGCAAAATAAATAATGTCATTTCCGGGAGCCAAGGACCCGGCAGTTTCAAATTCGTCGTTTACGGGATCTTCAATTTTTTCAAGTTTCCCAAAAGTTGTTTTGTATGGGGCAAAATAAATATCTCCTGAGGTTGCAATGTCATCTACATATACAGTCATGTATTTTCCATCGGCCGACAAACCTGTGCATTGCTCATCAAAATTACCATTCACATTTGGTCCTACACCTTTTGATTTCGCAAAAACTCCAGCTAATGATTTTGATGACAAAATATCTGAAGCAAAATATCCATCCATCTCTACTTGTGTAGCGCCAACATTTCCTCTTCTGCGGGAGGTGTAAATGAGCATCGATTCATCTGAAGTTACATATGGGTAGTAATCTGGAAATTCTGAATTTATATCCTTCCCAACATTTGTAAAAGTAACATCCATCGGACTAGCAACAAAAATTTTAGCATTTTCACACTGTTTAATGTATCGATCTGCTAAAAGTTTTCCTTCCTTATCTGCCTTTACTTTATAAGTATTAAACATTTTTATTGCATCGTCAAAGCGCAAACCATAATGGTAAGCTTCTCCCAGACGTAAGTAAAGTTCATTTTCTATTTTAGGCGATTTCAAGTTATATTCAAGGTATTTAATAGCTTCCTTTTTTTTACCGTTTAAATTGAGGTAGCAAATACCTGCTCGAAAATTATAAGTATAATTTGAATAGTCTTTTTTAAGAAGCGCTATGTAGATAGGAAGCGCCATGGTGTAATTGCGATGACCATAGTGCTCATTTGCCATCTCAGGATCAGGAATACCTCCAGCTTTTGGCTGTGCCAAAAGTTCAATGCAAAACAGCAGAGAAAGAGTTAATGGTATGATCTTGAAAGTTCTCAAAAAATACTTTTTTAATATTATACAACTATTGAGCCAAAAGGCAACTCTGTAAAAATAGAAAATTAGCTTGGAATTGACAAAAAAAATCTAAATAATTTATATTTCCCTATTAATGTCCCATTGCTCTAGATAATCGGCAAAACGACGGAGGAATTTACCTCCCAACGCACCATCTACCACACGGTGGTCATAGGAATGAGATAGAAACATCATGTGACGAATACCAATTGTATCACCTGAAGGCGTTTCGATAACAGCGGGCTTCTTTTTTATTGCCCCAACCGCCATAATTGCCACCTGTGGCTGATTTATAATTGGTGTTCCCATGGCATTTCCAAAAGAACCTACATTTGTAATGGTGTATGTCCCCCCCTGAATCTCATCGGGAACTAATTTTCCAGTCCTTGCCCGGTTTGCAAGGTCATTGACCGTAGCTGTCAATCCGAATAGGTTCATTCGGTCTGCATTTTTCACTACAGGAACTATTAAATTTCCACTTGGTAAAGCAGCAGCCATTCCTATATTTATATTTTTCCGAATAATGATTTTTGTACCGTCAACCGAAACATTGATCATCGGAAAATCTTTAATGGCCTTTACCAATGCTTCAATAAATATAGGGGTATAAGTGAGTTTTTGTTTTTCACGTTTTTCAAATTCACCTTTTACTTTTTCTCTCCATTGTACCATAGTTGTAACGTCAGCTTCCACATAAGATGTAACATGCGGAGAAACCTGCTTACTCATAACCATATGGTCGGCAATGAGTTTACGCATTCGATCCATTTCAACAATTTCATCCCCATTCATCAAAGTAATTTTTGGAGAACTCTTGAATTCAGTTTTTTGTACATTTTCATTTACGACTGAAGCAAGGGGCAAATGTGAATTTTGTGTGTGCGATTGAATTTTGCCCTTATTTGGAAGGTAATTGAGAATATCATTTTTAGTTACGCGGCCCTGCGCGCCTGTTCCTGCTATGGAATCCAACTCAGCAATAGAAATTCCTTCTTGCTTTGCAATGTTACGCACGAGGGGAGAGTAAAAACGGGAAGATAGGATTGGCTGTTCTGTCCTTGTCTGGCTTGGCTCAATTGCAGGTGTAACACTTTCTATTAAAGCACTCGGTTCAATGGCTGTTTCTTTCTTTTGTTCAACAACTGTTGCTGCCTCTATCTTTACTTCACTTGCATTTGCAGATGTGTTAATCAGTGCCACTGGCTTTCCAACTTGAACTACATTGCCTTCATTAAATAGTTTTTTAATTAGAATACCTTCAAATGGAGAAGGTATTTCTGTATCGACTTTATCTGTAGCAATTTCAAGAAGTGGCTCATCGAGGGTAATTGAATCACCTTCGTTTTTAAGCCATTTAATTATTGTGGCCTCGGCAACACTTTCGCCCATTTTTGGCATAATTAATTCTACCTGTGCCATGCGCTAAACGATGAATTTTTATTTATTTGTAATTGAACATTCTTATGATGTAAAAATACGGCTTTTTGGGCAATTTTATTGAAATGAGAAACAATAAAAATTCCGATTCAGTTTATTTGATTAAAAACAGATAGGTGAACCGCTTATTTATTAGCGTTGTTGTACTAAAGTATCATGGCTTCATTTGAATAGTTTACAATACAATTTTACACACAATAGGAAAGTGATCCGACATCTTTTTCGTTTCAATGGTTTTAAATTCAAACGATTTCATTTTTTTACTATGAAAGATATAATCGATACGAGGTAGTGGAAGAGGGTTTTGTAGTGTCTTTCCCAATCCAGTTCCGCTTTCAATAAAGGCATCTGTAAAGCCGTTTGAAAGGGTGTTGTAGGTGTAAGAGATTGGCGTATCGTTAAAATCACCACAGATTATAATTGGATAAGGACATTCTGAAATATTTTGTGCAATGGCTTCTGCTTGTGGAGCCCTTTTCCGATAAGCGAGTTGCATTCTTCTTAAAATATTTTTAGAATTTTCTATCTCGGCAACTGCATCTTCCCCTTTCACAACTTTATCTAAGAATTTGTAATCTGAATAGTCGAAGTTCACCGACTGTAAATGCATGTTGTAAATTCGAATTGTATCAGCATTAATCAATACATCTGTATAGATACAAATATTATTATTTCGATTACTAAATACAATTTTCCCTTGGTTTAGTATAGGATATTTGGAAAATGTTACGACTCCCCAATGGTTAAATTTTCGGGCAGATGTGGTGTATTCTACATGCGCGTAGGGGAGACCAAGTGTTTTTTTTAAGGAGTCAAGATTTTGAAAAACACCGGCATCTTGGTTAAAAAATTCTTGAAGATTTAATACATCAGGTAGTTCTTTTTTAATGAGTGCAAACATTTTATTTCGTGCTTGTTTATCTCCACTCCAATTATAATAGTCAAAAAGTTTGACATTATAACTCATCACTTTAATTGTATTTTTAGGTGCTGCTGTTGTTTCAAAGTGAATGCTTACTTGTTTTTCATAATAAGGGAAGCTCAATATTAAAACGGATAAAGTATAAAATGCTTGTTTGCGTAAACGAATGGTCCACAGAAAAAGAAAAAGTAAATTAATGACGACAAAAACAGGATGCAATAATCCGAAAAAAGCCAGCGGCCCAAAAATAGTAGGACTTACAAAAGGGGCACAGCACGCAATTAGAAGTCCGATTATGGCAAACCAATTCAATCCAAGTATGATTTTACTAAACCAGCCAAGTTTTTTTTTCGTTGTGCCTTTTGTTGCTGTTAGCAATGGTGCTTCTTTCTTCAAAACAATTTAATTGATTAGAATTGGGTATGATTTTTTTGTAGAAATTCTTTTTCACTTTGGTTGAGACTATCATACCCTGAACGAGAAATTTTATCAAGTATTTCATCAATCCTCATTTTGACAGAAGTTTTTTTTAAATTATAAATTTCATCAATCGTTTTTTCCGTTCGGCTATGCTCAATCCTTAATTTACTTTTATTGAAATTTAAGAGTTGCATAATTTTATCTATAAAAGTATTTCCTTTTCTAATTTGTGTTCCATAAATTAATCCGAAAACAGCCCCCCCGATGTGTGCTGCCTTTCCTCCTGTATTGTCTGTGAGGTCAAGTAAGGAAGTCAACAGAAATGAAACTAATGCTAGCCATTTTAGTTTTATCTTAATTCCGAAGGGAAACAAGGTGTAGTCGGGACTAAATGCAGCAGCGGCAATTACAATTGCCATAACACCGGCAGAAGCTCCTTCTAGTTGAGAATTTTTAAGATTTGGAATTAAATTACACATCAAAATAAATAGTATTCCTCCACAAATTCCTCCAATGACATAGGTGCCGATTACTCTTGCTCCGCCCAGTATATCGCTGAAAACTTTTCCAAGAAAATAAAGCCACAACATATTGGAAATAACATGCATAAATCCAAAATGGACAAACATGTATGTGAATAAAGTCCAAAATCTTGTAATCAGGTTCCTTGGTGATGCAGGCAAATCTAAATAATCTGAAACTGTTTTATAAGCCATTAAGGGTTCGTATCCATATAAGGTAAGAACGCTTACGGAAATATTTAAGAATATAAATACAATGCAGTTTATAAAAATCAATCGAATGAGTGTCCCGTAAGTTCCATTCAATGCAATTTTTATGTCGCGTGTTATACTCATTTTAATAAAAGTGAGTTTTGTTTTGTGAATAGATTTTCACAAGAATAAAACCAAAAATCATTCCACCAATATGTGCGAAGTGTGCTACATTATCACTTGAATCTATATGTACTGAATTATAGAGTTCTGCAACACCATAAAATACAGCTAGCCATTTTAATTTGACGGGAATTGGAATGAACATCATATACATTTCTGTATTTGGAAATAGTAGTGCAGCACCCATTAAAATTCCATAAACAGCACCAGAGGCACCAATTAATATTCCTGCAGGAGGATAAGTTAACAAGGCCTCAATAATGCCAGGCACATTACCTACAAATGAATTATACTGAATAGCAGATACCCAAATTTGGTAAATAATTGAAGCACCCACACCGCAGATGAGGTAAAAAATCAGAAAACGTTTAGTTCCGAATGCGTTTTCAAGCATGGCACCGAATACCCAAAGCCCAAACATATTAAATAGAATATGTCCAAAATCGGCATGCATGAAAATACTTGTGACGTATTGATAAAAATGAAATTCTTTAGAAAATGGGTGGTGCAACCCTAATATATTTCCTAAGTCAATGTACTTACTTTCTGCAAAATTTTTAGCGATAAAAAAAATCACATTGATCACAATTAAATTCAATACACCTGGAGGCATTCTATTTTGCGACATTGGACTAAAGCGTTGGTAATTCATTAGCGGCGGAATAATTTATCTAATTCATCAATTGGAAAATTTATAAATGAAGGTTTTCCATCAGGTGCATGGGAGGGCATTGTGCAAGCAAACAATTCATCAATAAGGGCAATCATTTCATTTGGAGTCAATGATTTGCCAGCTTTTATCGCTGCTTGCTTCGCCATCGATCGAGCTATGTTTTCTTGTGGTTGTAAATGTAATTCTTGCTCATTTTGCTTATAACTTTCAAGTATTCCTTCCACCAATGTGACACAACTTTTTTCTTCTGTTCCAGCAGGAATACCGTGTACTATAAATGTATTTGCGCCAAAGGAACGTAAATCAAAACCGATAGCACTAAAATCTTCTAGTAGGTCAGTAACAAGCATTACATCGGCTATTGAGAATTCAATTGTTTCTGGAAATAATAATTGTTGACTAGGAGCATTGCTATTTTCAATTACTCGTAAATATTTTTCAAAAAGAATTCTTTCATGCGCACGATGTTGATCAATTACAAGTATTCCCGATTTTACTGCTGTTAATATGTACCGCTCGTGTAATTGCCATAATTTTCCAGCATTGGCAAATTCGTTTTCATTTTTTAATTCAGTTTGTTGGAACACTTCGTCTTCCGCATTCCCTTGCAGTAATGTGCTTTCCCTTGTGTCCTCTGTTTTTACATGTGCATCGAACATTTCCTGCCAATTGGAGGGAATACTTTTTTCGTTTTGTGCAAAAGATTGCCCCCCATAACTACCTGCTGTGACACTTGGATTATTATTGGTGAATGGATTGTAATTCGGATTTACTTTTATAACCGGAGCAGTTGGCATTTCTTTTCTATTGTATGGAATTTCCATACTCATTTCTTGATTAAAATCTAAGGTTGGCGAAATATTGTATTGCCCTAACGCACGCTTCACACTCGAACGTAAAATAGCATAAATCGATTGGTCATCTTGAAATTTCACTTCCGTTTTTGTAGGATGAATGTTAACGTCAATGGTTTTTGGATCCACATCAAGAAAAAGAAAATAGGTAGGGTAACTATCGTGTGCTAATAATTGATCGAATGCTTTTTGAACAGCATGGTGTAGGTATCCATTTTTAATGAATCGGTTGTTCAAAAAGAAAAATTGTTCGCCTCGAGTGCGTTTTGCAAATTCAGGTTTCCCAATAAAACCAGTGATTTGTACAATATCAGTTTTTTCATCAACAGGCACTAATCGTTGGTTATATGGATTTCCATAAAGTGCGATTATTCGTTGCTTTAAATTCCCTTTGATAAGGTTATAAACTTCCGTTCCGTTGTTTGTAAATGAAAAGGCAATGTGTGGGTGTGCAAAGGCAACGCGTTCAAACTCTTCGAGTATGTGACGAAATTCAACAGCATCTGATTTTAAAAAATTCCTTCTTGCTGGAACATTAAAAAACAAATTTTTAATGCTAATCGATGTTCCTTTTGGAAATGCACATGGTTCTTGCGACTCGAATTTACCACCTGCAATTTGGATGTACGTCCCCGTTTCATCTTCTTCTCTTTTTGTTTTCAATTCCACTTGCGCAATAGCCGCAATGGAGGCCAGTGCTTCACCACGAAAGCCCATCGTATGTAGGTTAAAAAGGTCTGCTGCGGTTTTTATTTTAGATGTGGCATGCCGTTCAAATGAAAGTCGTGCATCTGTTTCCGTCATTCCTTTGCCATCATCTACAATTTGAAGAAGCGTTCTTCCCGCATCTTTGACAATTAATTTTACATGGGTAGCATCTGCATCAACCGAATTTTCCATCAATTCCTTTACTGCCGACGCTGGACGCTGCACCACCTCACCTGCAGCAATCTGGTTAGCAACTGAATCGGGAAGCAGGTTGATGATATCTGGCATTGGGGATTGAAAATTGGGAATAATTAAATAAGAATAGGATTGATACAAAGATAATTTTTACTAAAGAAAATAGGTGTGTTTTCTTGCAATTTTTTACACAATCTCTATTTCTATAAATTTTTAAATTTTTTATTGTATTAATAGGGTATTTCTTGTGTGTTTTAAAAATTTTCTTGAAATGGGGCAATTGCAAGTGATTTTTGATCCATTTTTAGGTTGATGAAATTAATACGCAAAACATTAAATATCTCTGTCAACATTTACTTTGTTGAAAAGTATGTCCGATCGATTCAAATGGCAACCGCTTTGTAAATAATTTTAAGGGCGGTAATTAATTGCCTTTGAAGATGAAAAATTTGTATTGGAAAATTTCGATTTTAATTTTAATATTTTTTCTTTGTCTTTTTATTAATATTCCTTTTTCAGATGCCTTCAAAATAAATAGGCCTGCGACAATAGCACTTCCAATCACCAATCACCAATCACCAATCACTTTGGATCCTCCATTTTACGCTGAAGATCAAAATAGATGGGTTGATTCCATTATGAAAAAGTTAAGTCCTGATGAACGAATAGGACAACTTTTTATGGTGGCTGCTTATTCAAATAAAGATGCTAAGCACATTGCTGAAATAACAAATTTGATTAAGCAGAATAAAATTGGCGGATTGATATTTATGCAGGGAGGGCCAGTACGCCAAGCTACTTTAACAAATAAATATCAAAAACTCTCGAAAGTGCCTTTGTTAATTGGTATGGATGCGGAATGGGGTTTATCGATGCGCTTGGATTCCTGTGTTGTGTTCCCGCGTCAGATGACTATGGGTGCAATGCAGAACGATTCACTCATTTATGAAATGGGGAACGACATGGCGCGGCAGTGTAAGCGCTTGGGTGTACACATTAGTTTCTCTCCTGATTGTGATGTTAACAACAATTCGAAAAACCCTGTAATTGGGTCTCGCTCATTTGGTGAAAATAAATACAAAGTGGCAGAAAAAGCCATCATGTACATGAAAGGTCTTCAGGATAATGGAGTTTTAGCTTGCGGGAAACATTTTCCCGGCCATGGTGATACGGAATCGGATTCACACAAAACATTGCCAGTTATTTCAAAAAGTAAAGAGGCGATGGATACGTTGGAATTATATCCATTTAAGCAATTAATCAATGCTGGTATTGGAAGTATTATGGTAGCGCACTTGTTTGTTCCTTCCTATGATTCTACAACTAACCAAGCCACAACTCTTTCAAAGCCTGTTGTGACGGGTTTACTCAAAGAGCAATTAGCATTCAAAGGTTTGGTTATCACAGATGCATTGAACATGAAAGGTGTAAGTGATTTTTATGGTCCTAGCGAAGTGGACTTAAAAGCTTTACTTGCAGGAAACGATGTGTTACTTTTTTCAGGCAATGTTCCAAAAGCAATTGCATTGATTAAAGTAGCCATTAGCAAGGGAGAAATATCGCAAAATGAAATTGATTTGCGTTGCCGTAAAATACTTATGGCAAAAAAATGGTGCGGATTAAATCAGCGACAACTAATTAATACGAAAGGACTTTATAACGATTTGAATCAATTCTCATCTCAGTTTTTATGCCGTGAAATGGCAGAACAAGCTGTGACAGTATTGAAAAACGAGAATTCAATCTTGCCTTTGCAACGATTAGATACTTTAAAAATTGCAGCGCTTGCAATTGGTGGAAAAAAAGAGAATGTATTTCAACAGCGTATGAATTTATATTCGCCAATGACATTATTTAGTATTCAACGTGATGCTAAAAATGTGGAGCTTGATACATTGCTTAGCCAATTGAAGAATTTCAATCTTGTTATTTTGAGTCTTCACAATGTTTCTCAAAAACCAACAAATAATTTTTCTTTGGGTGCAATTGATTTTAAAATACTCGACGCAATTCAAAAAATGGGAAAGAAAGTTGTGATTGACCTTTTCGGCCCTGCTTATGCTTTGGATGTTATTCCAGGAATTGAAAAATGTAATACCGTAATCTTATCTTATGAAGAACAAGATTACCTTGAAGATCTTTCTGCTCAATTAATTTTTGGTGGAATAACAGCTTTTGGGAAACTGCCGGTGAGTACCAAGAATTGGAAAGCAGGAATCGGATTATCAACTTCAGCACCCATTCGTTTTAAATACACCATGCCCGAAGAAATAGGGTTCAGCCGCAAAGCAATTGCAAAAATTGATTCCATTGTTTCCAACGCAATGATTGAAAAAGCATTTCCAGGTTGTCAGGTTTTTATTGCCTTAAATGGGAAAGTAATTTATCAACAGTCGTATGGCTTTTTTACTTACGAAAATAAACGAGCAGTAAAAAATAATGATCTCTACGACATAGCTTCCGTTACAAAAATTATGGCAACTGTTCCTGCTATTATGAAGATGGTAGATGAGAAAAAAATAAATTTAGAGGAAAGACTTGCTACCTATTTGCCCGAGTTAACAAAAACAAATAAGCAGGATATTATTTTGCGTGAAATGCTAGCGCATCAAGCAGGTTTACAGGCATGGATTCCATTTTATTTAAATACAATGAAAAAAGACGGAAGTCTTAATCAATTGTATTATCGCAAATTTTATAGCGACTCCTTTCCGACTTACGTTGCTCCCTCAATTTTTCTGCATAAGTCTTACAAAGATTCTATTTACAAAGCCATTACTGAATCTTCAATTGCTACCGAACACAAATTACTTTACAGTGATTTGGGTTATTATTACCTGAAGAAAATAATAGAAAATGATTCACGTTTGACAGAGAACAGCTATGTGATGAAGAATTTTTACATGCCCTTGGGCCTAACTTCAATGGGTTATCAACCTCGTTTGCGTTTTCCAAGTTCAAATTGTGCACCGACGGAGAATGATACTAAATTTCGCAAACAACAATTGCAAGGAGATGTGCATGATCAAGGCACTGCTATGTTAGGCGGAGTAGCTGGACACGCAGGTATTTTTAGCAACGCTAATGATGTTGCAGTGATGATGCAATTGTTTTTGAATGCTGGTGTTTATGGAGGTAAAAGGTATTTTCAAAATGCGACAGTAATGGAATTTACTCGTCAACAATATCCTAATAATAGAAGAGGCATTGGGTTTGATAAACCTGAACCTGATTCGACTAAAGTAAATCCTGTATGTGATGGTATTTCCCTTATGAGTTTTGGTCACCAAGGATTTACAGGTACGCAAGCATGGGCAGATCCAGAAACAGGAATGGTGTTTGTATTTTTATCGAACAGAGTATATCCTGATGTAGAGCCCAATAAATTGGCGAAAATGGGAGTCAGAGGCCAGCTAATTAAAGTGATAGTGGAAGAGGCAAAGATTGATTCTTCACGATAACATTCGGGATTAAATCTCAATTCTCTCTACCTTTGTGCCATGAAAATTGGAATTGTTTGCTACCCTACATTTGGTGGCTCCGGTGTAGTTGCTACTGAACTTGGTAAGGCATTAGCCAAAAAAGGACACCAGGTACATTTTATTACTTACAGTCAGCCAGTACGATTAGATAACTTCACTGAAAATATTTTTTATCACGAAGTTTTAGTTTCTGATTATCCACTTTTTGATTTTCAACCTTACGAATTAGTTTTAAGTTCACGAATTGTAGACGTTGTTGTGAATGAAAAAATTGATTTATTGCATGTACATTATGCTATTCCTCATGCGAGTGCAGCTTATATGGCCCAGCAAATTCTTGCTGATAGAGGCATTAAACTTCCATTTATAACAACATTGCATGGTACTGATATTACGCTTGTGGGGCGCGATCCATCCTTTGAACCTGTTATTACTTTTGCAATCAATCATTCCAATGCGGTTACTGCAGTTTCTGAGAGTTTGAAACAGGATACCTATAAATATTTCAAAGTCAAACGTGATATTGAAACTATTCCGAATTTTATTTGTCTCGATGACTATGGTCAGGCAACGAAGGAATGTAATCGGCAAATGTTTGCTCCCAATGGTGAGAAGTTATTGGTACACGTTTCGAATTTTAGAAAAGTAAAACGTGTGGAAGATGTATTGCGCATTTTTGAGAAAGTAAGAAAAGTTATTCCAACAAAATTAATTTTAGTGGGTGATGGCCCTGAACGTTCTAATATTGAAAAACTTTGCCGCGAATTAAAAACTTGTGATGATATTATTTCATTAGGAAAAGTTCAGAACCCAAATCAGGTTTTAGCAATTGCAGATTTATTTATTCTTCCTTCTGAAACAGAAAGTTTCGGATTGGCTGCTTTGGAAGCTATGGCATCACATGTTCCTGTTATTTCTACAAACACAGGTGGTTTGTCTGAAGTAAATATTAATGGAGTTACCGGTTACACCAGTAACGTTGGTGATGTTGATGAAATGGCAAAAAATGCAAATTCGATATTGTCAGACGAAGCAACTTTACAAAAGTTCAAACACAGCGCTTACGAACAAGCGAAGAAATTTTCAATTGACAGAATATTACCGATGTATGAAGATTTGTATTTGAAGGTGTTACAAAGCTGAAGTATTATTTCCCCAGAACAATTAATTCCCCTGAAGAAATAGTTGTACTCGCATTTTTCACTTTGTAGAAATACATTCCTGAAGATAAATTCAGATTGAGCGTTTCCTGTTTCGAATAAATCATTTTCTGAAATACTGATTTCCCCGAAACATCAAAGACTTCAAAATTCCATTCAGAATCATGCTTGTCATTAATAGTAATAGTTGTTGATGAAGAAGCAGGATTCGGAAAAAGTTGAACACTTGTGGCATTATCTGAAATTTCCTGCACTGGAATAATCTGCAATTGCAATTCGCTGTTACTGAAAATCTCATGATTGCTTGTTCTAAGGTCACACCAATCTGTAAATAAGCTTGTGTTGTTAAGGCAAACTCCTATAAAATCATTCCCTTTTTGAATATTTATAAAAGGAGAAGGAGCAGAACTCAGATTGTAATTCGGAGAAAAACTTAATCCTCCGTTAGTAGAAATTGCTGTGAAAATTTCAGTGTCTGCTGTGTCAGTTGTATTTCCTGAATTTCTTCTGTCGCGCCACGCAACTGCATACGTTCCATTAGGAGAAAATGCAGCCCAGGACATATCCTGACCAATTCCATTTGATACAGGATCATCATTTACTCGAACCGGAGTGAAACTCCATGTTATTCCGCCATCCATCGAATTCAGTTCAAGAATATCAGGATCTCCATTGCGATTATCTGTGGATTGAAAAATTATATTTCCGGAAACTGCTGGGTTTGCTGCAAGAGAATAGCTTCCCTGATAAAGTGAATCGTTCATTCCTGATGCACCGTTGATGATTGCAATTACATACGGCGTAAAATTATTTCCACCGTCGATCGATTTTGTGCAAATCACTCTTGGAAAAGGATTCAATGCCGTATGCCACGACATATACGCAACATATAAAGCGCCATCTGCTCCAACAGTTGGTGTTCCCATAATATTTGTGAGCAGATCGCAAGGAATACTGTCGTCGAGTTGACGGATTGGAGTCCATGTTGACCCACTGTCAGAAGAAATACTTAACCAAACTTTTTGTGGCGGAGCAGCAGCAAAATAACTTTTTGAAACGATATATAATCTTCCTGTATATGGCCCTGAACTTTTGTCGCATTCAATCCATGGGCGATCAATAGGTTTATCAGGCGCATCATTTATACTGCAAACATTTACAAGATTTGACCATGTAATTCCATTGTCCAATGATTTTGCAGTACGCACAAATCCGGAATCTAATGTCAGTTTGTAATCAATGAAACTTATGTGAGCTTGTCCTGAACTATTAAATACAATGGAAACATCAGCAGAAGTAAATGTTGAGGAAACATGTGGGAATGAATAAAGATTTCCCCAGGTAAGTCCGCCATCCGTTGATGTTTTTGTATTGATAGAAATTTTTAAATTTAAATTTACATGCATCCACCCTGCAATCAGATTATTCGGATTCACAGGATTTACAGCTATGAATGGTTCCGTATCGGGCAATAGGTTTGTAGAAATATTTACGTTTACGGGTTGTGAAATGGAAAATCCTGAAATAAGAAGTGATAAGAATAGTATAGATTTTGTTTTCATAGTTCGCATTTGAGATTCATTATTGGACTTACCAATTCATTAATGGTTTAATCTTTATCAAAAATAAGATTTTTTCTGTTTTGCATGTGGGATAGGATTGAAAAGCTTCCCATTAATTCTGACGGTACACAGCGACTCATGTGATCCTCCCTAATTATTTTAAACTATTTCATCAGCACATTAGCAAATCATCACATTAGCACATTACTTTTGCACCATGCAATTCCATAAAGGTGATAAAGTTCGTTTTCTGAATGAAACTGGCTCGGGTGTTGTGACAAAAATAATGGGTAACGGAATGATGATGATAGAAGTGGAAGATGGCTTTGAATATCCTTATCCTGCGAATCAACTGGTAGCAGCTGAGCCGAACAATGAAAAGGAGGAGAAAGGTAAAAGACGACCGGATTCTGTTCAGGTAAATGCTATTAACTCAACAATTGAAAACAGAGCAGCTGAATTATTTATTCCTAATTATACTGACGGAATTTACATTGCCTTTATTCCAAAACATCAACAATTTCCATCGGCTGGTGAAATAGAACTTGTTTTATATAACCATAGCGATTACGATATTTATTTTGCAATGTCTTTGAAAGATGGCAGCGATTGGTCATGTATTCAATCGGGCTCAATTGCTCCGCGTAGAAACCTTAAAATTGATACATTAACGCCACAAGCGATTGACGATTGGGGAACTTTGAAAACTGATTTGTTGTTTTTTAAGCATGCTTATTACGAGCATCGTGCACCTGTTTCTGACCAATTAAAATTGCGTGGAGTTAAATTTTTTAAAGACGCGACTTACACAGCTGATTTGCTTACAGGAAAACGCGCGTACATTTCTGAAATCGAAATACTGGAACCAAGTACGGTAGCAAAAGATGCAAATCCTTTTTTAAGTAATGATTATATCAATAGAATGTTAGCCGAGAAAGAAAAAACAATGACCGGCAAAAAATTTTCAATTCCACATTTGAAAAATCAAGTATTGGAAAAGGAAATTGATTTACACATTGAGGAGTTATTAGAAAATTGGACTGGTATGACAAATGGTCAATTGATAGCTGTTCAATTAAAAAAAGTGCAGCAAGAATTGGACGAAGCAATGACCAACCGGCTACAACGAATTGTTTTTATTCATGGAGTAGGGAATGGTCGTTTGAAGACTGAGGTAATAAAAATATTGTCGGAGTGTAAAGGAATTCGTTTTCAAGATGCCTCCTACCAGCGTTATGGTTACGGTGCGACCGAAGTTATTTTTTACTAAGGATTATTTTAAAATCTTTCCCTTAGCTCATGTTTACTTATCTTTGCACCGCAGACTATTCCGCCGTTGTTCAGCAATGAACAGAGGAAAGTCCGGGCAACACAGAGCAGCTTGCTTCCTAACGGGAAGAGGTTTTCCGAGTAATCGGGGAATTATGGAAAGTGCCACAGAAAAGTAAACTACCCGAAGGAGTTCGTCTTCATTGGGAAAAGGTGAAAAAGTGCGGTAAGAGCGCACTCAGCAATTGGCGACAGTTGTTGTGGTAAACCCCAGGCGTTGAAAAACCAAATAGGTTACGATCGTACAACTGCTCGTTGTCTTTCACTTCGGTGATTATCGTAATGGGTAGGTTGCTTGATCCTAATAGCAATGTTAGGACTAGATAAATGGCGGAAGCCGTTAGCGATTCGTTCGCAAAGCGGAAACAGAACCCGGCTTATCGGTCTGTATTTTTTACAACAGGGGCGTTTTCGTAAAGGAAGGCGCCCCTGATCATTGGTATCAATTTTGAATGTACAGAGGTGTAAATTATTTCAATAGAAAAATTGATAATTTTTAAAAAAGGTAACTGCTTAAGCTACTAATCCGTCTTTAATAACCAACTTTCTATCCGCCATCAACGCCAGTTCTTCATTGTGTGTGACGATTACGAAAGTTTGTCCGAGTTCTTCTCGTAATTGAAAAAATAATTCGTGCAGACTTTTAGAAGTGGCTGAATCTAAATTTCCAGAAGGTTCATCGGCAAATACGACTGCAGGATTATTGACGAGCGCTCTTGCCACTGCTACACGTTGTTGCTCGCCACCAGAAAGCTCGGACGGTTTATGTGTCATGCGATCTGAAAGTCCGAGAATGGCTAATAATTTCTTCGCACGATTTTCAGCTTCAGTTTTTGGGTTTTTAGCAATAAAAGCGGGCATGCACACATTTTCAAGAGCAGAAAATTCAGGGAGCAAATGATGAAACTGAAATACAAATCCAATTTTATTATTTCGGAATGCAGAAATTTGTTTGTGATTGAGTTTGGAAATATCTTGCCCATCAATTAATAATTCACCCCCATCGGCGCGGTCTAGTGTACCTAAAATTGTAAGTAAAGTAGTTTTACCTGCACCTGAAGCGCCAACAATTGAAACGATTTCACTCTTTTCAATCTGTAATTCAATTCCGCGAAGAACAGGGAGCGTTCCATAAGATTTTGTTATCGACTTAGCTGTAATGATTGACATTTAACAAAGATAGTCGATAAAATTATTTTATGTAGAAACTGCAATTGGTGGGAAGAATAAATAGTTCATTAATCCCAAACTTTGCAATTGCAGGGGGAATATTTTTTGTTTGCTGCAGGTGATTTTTTTGAAATATGCTTCCTGTTCCCACAGCTACTGCTAAGTAAAATAATTATGCTGAGCATATAAATAGTTACATACTTCATTGTCACAAAATTAGTCCTTTTTTGTATTTATAACAAATTTTAAGTTGTATTGTATGTTATTTAAGGGGTATTTTTCCCAATTATAATTGGCATATTTGTATTGTGAAATTTAATTCCATCTATGAGCTACGAAACTATTAACATTGATATTCAAAAGACACAGCATTCTCGTTTGCCTGGCCTTGATATTGATAATCTCCCATTTGGAAAAGTTTTTTCGGATCATATGTTTCTTGCCGAATATAAAGATGGGAAGTGGTGGCGGACACGCATCGTTCCTTATGGTAATTTGCAAATGAGTCCGGCCAGTTCTGTATTGCATTATGGTCAGGCAATTTTTGAAGGCTTGAAAGCGTATCGTTCTGAAAAAGGCGAGGTGCTTTTGTTTCGTCCACAAGCAAATCAGAAAAGATTGAATACATCTGCAATAAGGATGGCTATGCCAGTTGTTCCAGAAGAAATTTTTATGGAGGGATTGCTAGAAATGCTACGATTAGATAAAAATTGGGTGCCAGCAGGTGATGGTCGTTCACTTTATATTCGTCCTTTTTTAATTGCAACTGACGATTACATTGGAGTAAAATCTTCCGATTCTTATATGTTTCTGATCATTGCTTCACCAGTTGGAGCTTATTACAACCATCCGTTGAAAGTGAGAGTAGAAAAGAAATATTTTCGTGCTGTTGAAGGTGGAGTGGGTTCTGTAAAAGCTTCGGGAAATTATTCTCGTTCTCTTTATCCTGCAGCACTTGCTAAAGCGGAAGGTTACGATCAATTGATTTGGACTGACGGACGCGAACATAAATACGTAGAAGAATCAGGAACGATGAATCTTATGTTTGTCATAGGTAATAAATTAGTTACTCCTACTTTGGGAGATACAATTTTGCCTGGTATAACGCGTGATTCTGTTTTGCAAATTGCAAGAGATTGGGGTATGGTTGTGGAAGAGCGAAAAATTGAAGTAGCAGAAATTGTTGAAGCTTTAGAAAAAGGTATTTTGATAGAAGCTTTTGGCACAGGAACGGCCGCAACTATTGCGCAGATAGCTGAGATTGGAAATGATGGTATTGATTATAAGCTTCCACTTACAACGGATCAAAGTTTTGCTAAGCGTGTTGGGCTAGAATTAGATAATATACGTAGAGGAAGAGTTGATGATAAGTACAATTGGATTTATAAAGTGTGTTAAAAAATAATGTGCTGATGTACTGATATGCTGATGTGCCGATTGAATTTTTGTCTACGACCTCATCTGCGAAATCTGTTTCATCTGCGAAAAAAATTCTGCTTAACAGATGATTTACAAGATTTCTTCCGCTAATCCTTCCTCACGATACCTTCAGGTAGAAGCTACAACTGAAAATTCTGAGAGAAAGAATATTGAAATACAATTGCCCGCTTGGCGACCTGGTCGTTACGAGTTAGGAAATTTTTCAAAGAATGTGCGTAATCTTCGTGCATATGATTCAACTTTGAAAGAGTTGAAGGTTGCAAAGAATACAAAAGATTGTTGGTCGATTGCAAGTGAAGGAACAGCTCTTGTTACAGTTCGGTATGACTATTTTGCCAATGAATTAAATGCAGGTTCTACGTTTGTTGACGATTCACAGATTTATGTGAATCCTGTAAATTGTTTGATTTATAATCCTGCCAAAATAAATGAGGAATGTAGTCTTGAACTGGATATTCCATCCGATTGGGAAATTGCTTGCGCTTTAAAAACACAAAATAAAAATATTCTTGTCGCACCTAACTACGATCGCTTAGCTGACAGTCCATTTATTGCCAGCAAAACTTTGAAAAAAAACAAATTTGAGATTGCAGGTGTTGAGTTTAATTTATGGTTTCAAGGTCCAACAAATCTTGATTGGCCTAAAATTATTGCTGATTTTTCTCTTTTTACTGCAGCGCAAATGGAATTGTTCGGAAGTTTTCCTTCATCGGCATACCATTTTATTTTTCAAATTCTACCACATCGATTTTATCATGGTGTAGAACATACTGAGTCCACAGTGATCGCTCTTGGTCCTGCATATATGTTGATGGAAGGCGATACTTACAATGATTTTCTCGGTGTCAGTTGCCACGAATTATTTCATGCTTGGAATATCAAAGCAATTCGTCCTGCTGAAATGTTGCCGTATGATTTTACAAAAGAAAATTATTCCAGATTGGGATATGTGACGGAGGGTGTAACTACTTATTACGGAGATTATTTATTGTTCCGATCTTCTGTTTGGGGCGAGGAAGATTTCTGGCCTGCTTTTAATGAACGAATGGATCACCATTTTGAAAGTCATGCTCGGTATTTTCAACCGGTTTCTGAAGCGTCTTTCGATTCTTGGTTAGATGGTTATGTACTTGGTGCACCACATCGTAAAACTTCTATTTATCATGAAGGGTGTTTGTTGGCTTTTGTTACAGATATGTTTATTCGAAAAAATACGGAGAATAAAAAATCGTTGGATAGTGTAATGAAAAGATTGTGGGTGGAATTTGCTTTGAAAGGCAACGGCTACACCGAAGCTGATTATAAGCGGATAGTAGAGGAGGAGGCAGGTGCTGATTTTAGTTATTATTGGGATAATTATTTTTATAAAGCTAATTCCTACGAAACCATTTTAGTTGAAGCACTTTCAATAATTGGGTGTGATTTGATTTTTGTGCCAAGTAATCGCCCACATGAACATTATTATGGATTTAAAGTAGTAGAATCAATGGGCTTGACAAAAGTTTCTGAAATTTATTATGGCTCTCCTGCTGAAAAAAACGGATTAGCTGTAGGTGATGAAATTATTGCTGTTAATGAAATGCAAGTCAAAGTAAATATGGCGGAATGGATAAATTATTTTGCTGAGCAAGCCATTGAAATTATTGTTGCATCAGGAGGTAAAATTAAAACGATACAATTAATAAAGAACACCAGCACTTATTTTGCTAATCCAAGGGTGCTAAGAAAAGAAAATTCAAGTAATTTGGAAATCGCAGCTTGGGAGTCTTGGAGCGGTAAGTCTTATTGAAAAAAATGCTTGTTGCTAATTTATTTTTTAATAAACCGTTCTGCAACAACTGGGTTTTTTGGATCTGTATAATTATAAAATCCTTTTCCTGATTTGTTGCCAAGGTGTCCTGCCATTACCATATTTACAAGTAATGTACTCGGCGCATATTTTGGATTGCCATATCCATCTTGTAAAACTTTAAGAATTGCAAGGCATACATCCAGACCAATAAAATCTGCTAATCGCAGCGGCCCCATTGGATGACCCATTCCTAATCGCATGACAGTATCAATTTCTTCAACACCAGCTGTTCCTTCCTGTAAGGTGATTATCGCTTCGTTGATCATTGGCATTAAAATTTTATTTGCAACAAATCCAGGATAATCATTTACTTCAACAGGCACCTTTTCTAATTTTTTTGATAATTCCATAATGATTTGTGTCACCTCATCGCTGGTTGAGTAACCCCGAATTACTTCAATAAGTTTCATGACAGGAACGGGATTCATAAAATGCATTCCAATTACTTGTTCGGCGCGTTTTGTAACAGCTGCAATTTTAGTTATGGAAATAGAAGAAGTATTGGATGCAAGAATACAGCTTGATGGTGCATTCGCATCAATTTCTCGAAAAATTTTAAGTTTTAAATCTACATTTTCTGTCGCCGCTTCAACTACCAATTCAGCATTTTTTACTCCTAAAGCCAAATCTGTAATTGAATTAATGCGTGCAAGTGTAGCACTCTTATCGTCTGCTGTGATAGCACCCTTTGTTACTTGACGATCTAGGTTTTTACTAATTGTTTGTATTCCTTTAGCTAGTGCTTCTTTTGAAATGTCAACTAGTGTTACGTCAAATCCAAATTGAGCAAAAACATGGGCTATACCATTTCCCATAGTTCCCGAACCGATAACAGTAATGTTTTTCATAATTCAAATTTATTAAGTACGTAAAGATAATAGATGTCAATTAATAATTAATACTAGCGTTTATACCGAATAAGATGTTATTAAAATGGTTTAAAAATATCCCGCCCCTACGGGGCTTTGAAACAATTTAAATTGGTTTTTCTACCAAGATGTCGTCCCTACGGGACTTAAATATGGTCTTTATAAAGCATAGTCCCGTAGGGACGACATCTCGTAATAGTAGCCCCGTAGGGGCGACATATAGATTTTGTTCTTAAATTTTTATTCGGTATCAGCACATTATTAATTATTTCCCGCGCCCTTGAACAACGATCAGAACGGTATAAATGAGAATTTTAAAATCAACATAAAGCGACATATTTTCAATGTATAATAAATCATACCGAAGGCGTTCAATCATCTCTTCTAAATTTTCAGCGTAGCCAAATTTTACTTGTCCCCAAGATGTGATACCGGGTTTTACTTTATGTAAATGACGATAATGTGGAGCTTTTGAAATAAGTTGGTCAATAAAAAATTGTCGCTCCGGACGTGGTCCAACTAAAGACATTTCTCCAATGAGTACATTGTAAAATTGGGGGAGTTCATCAATCCTCATTTTGCGCATGAAACTTCCAAATGAAGTTATTCGTGGGTCGTTTTTACTGGAAAGTGCAGGTCCGCTTTTTTCTGCATTGGTAAACATAGAACGAAATTTATGAATGAAAAATGGTTTCCCATGTAATCCAATTCTTTCGTGACTATAAAATATTGGACCGCTAGAAGAAAATTTTACGCAGATTGAAACTATAATATAGATTGGAGAGAGAATTGTTAATGCAAAAATAGATGCACCAACGTCAATAATTCTTTTAAGTGATTGCTGCCACATAGGCATTATTTCTCTACTTACTTCAATTAAAGGTGCACCAAAAATTGAGGTCATTTTGACTTGGCCTGAAAGTATATCGTACATGTCAGGAACAATCTTAACAATTACATTTGAACTGTCTATGTGGTTAATGATTGTATTTAATCGATCGTGCTCAGAGGATTCGATTGCAATAATTACTTCCGCTACTTTATGGTCAATGATGATTTTATTTAAATTCTCTACTTCACCTAAATGTGGGATTTTAGCTTTTAATTCTTCCGAAAAGCCATTTCGTTGGTCAACGTGAACAAAGCCAATGAATTTATTCCCCCAAGATTTTTTCTGTGTTTCTAATTCTGTAAAAAGTTTCAGTGCGGTCGCATTGCTACCAATCATTATTGTATTAAAGCCGATTTTGCGACTCCTAATTTTGGAGTTGATTATAGAGGAGAATAAAAACCGTAACGTGGCAGTAAAAAGAAAGTGTGCTGCAAATAGGGTAAGCACACTCATGTAATATGACTTGTAATTTATAATAACATCATCGAGTAATAAAGCAAAGAAAATTATTAGACTGCCTATCAGTGACAACAATAATGTTTGTCCTAATTCTCTTAACCTAGATTTTCGGAAAATATTTCTATAAGTTCCAAAAAGAACGTAGATGAATAGCCAGAAAATTGTAACTGTCAAAAGCCCTTCTATAAATTTGTAATCGAATAGAACGGGAACTTCAATACCAAACTTTACTGATTCGACATTTACTTTTCGATAGGTATAAAAAAGAATCCAAGCAGATGCAGCAGCGAAAATATCGCTCAATACATATTTTGTGACTTGCCAGGTCTTATTCATTCAGTATTTTATTTCAATAATTTTATATTATCCAGATAGAGATTTGATTCTGTCTGTGAGCTTGGATTTTCCATCGCAAAATAAATTTTGTAGTTTACATTTTGAGTGGCACTTGCTAATGCATCTGTCAATCGAATGTAAATTTTCCCCCATGCCCAGTTTGGATTTACACTTACCCATTGAACTCGGTTATTTGGGTTATTTTCTTCTACTATTCCGCAGATAAAGGGAGTATCACTCCAATAATTGAATTCAATCCAAGTATTGTTTGCTGCTGGCATGTTGTAGGCAATTGAACTTGAGCCAACGAAATTAGTTGTATCGTTATTATTTAAATGAATATAGGCCGATGTATTCCCTTCAAAAGCATAAGGGATAGAATCCTTGACTACAATTGCTGATGAGTTTGTTTCGGGAATTAGACTTATACCAGCCGTCTCAAAATTTTCCATCCAAGTATTGACAAAGTCTATTAATGGAAAGTAGGTAATAGAAGGATTAACATTAACGATTTCCCCCCTGGTTAATTCCAGTGTCCCTTCCCAACCTTTCCACGATGGGTAAATTGCTCTTGTTGATGTAAGGCCATTCATTTTTACGCCGCCTTTAATAATAAAGCTATGATTGCCTGCTGCAAGAATTGGAACTGTACAAGGAAGTTCAAATCCTCCTACAAGTTCGCCATCCATAAAAATCCATGCTTCAGTAATTGCTGCTGAACTAGAGCCCTGGTTTCCTATTGCGCTTAATGTGATGTTGTCTATGTGGATGTAAGAAGGAATATCCTCTGCTGGGTCAACAATGGAACAAGTCGTGAAAAATCCCAAAAAGATTCCTCCGAATAGATAGATCCGTAATTTTGTTGAGAAAATTTGTTTCATGCAGGACCATGCCACAACGTTTTATTTAAACTATTATTGTGTTGGAGGTCGCAAAATTAACGTTTAGACTCAATTGGTCAATAATTTTATTTGCAACTGCAATAGCTTTATAACCATCATCAATTGGAACGAGTGGGCGAGTGTTGTTGATTATGGCTGCTGCGAAGGATTCTAATTGTACTTTAATAGCATCTAAATCAGTTACTTCAATTTTATTTAAAATCTTGTTATTTAAATAATTAATACTTTCTTCTTCAAGTTTTACTTTATTCAAATTAAGTACATTATTTAATTCTGGTTGCCTTACAATACTTGCAGTATTTTCTAGAAAATCGACACATATATAAGCATCTCTTCGGTAGAACAAAGATTGATGTTTTTGGTCCAATGCAATCCTACTTGCTGTCATGTTAGCAACAGCACCATTATCAAACTCAATCCGAGCATTCACTATATCTGGAGTATCATTTGTTACTACAACACCAGTAGCGCTTATTTTTTTAATTGATCCCTTAATCAAACTCAATACAATATCAATATCGTTAATCATTAAGTCCATTACCACGGACACGGATTCGGGATTACTATTTATAGGACTTAAATTGTGCGTTTCAATATAAAATGGATCGGCAATGTATTTCTTGGAAGCAAGGAGTGCCGGATTGAATCGGTGAATTTGTCCAACTTGTACTTTTATATTTGCTTCTGCAGCTAATTGCATTAGCGATTTTGTTTCTACAATACTATGCGAATAAGGCTTCTCAATGAAAACGTGTTTCGACAACTTAATTGCTTTCGCCGCAATTTTATATTGGGCTGTTGTTGGTGTTGTAATGTCAATGACGTCACATTCTTGAAGCAAGAGCTCTGCTGATGGGAATGCTTTTATCCCCAATTCCTTTGAGAACAAATCAGCTGTTTTTTTTGATGGGTCATAAAACCCAATCAATTCATATGAACCGATTTCTTTTAATAGGTAAACATGGGTTTTGCTACGCTCTCCAGCACCAATCACTCCAATTTTCAACATAAGGCGTTTAATTTTTTACAAAAATATGTTGTGGCGCATTCCATTTCTTCCCATACATTCGCAACATATCAACATGCATTTGTTGTTTATGTCTTTTTATAATTGATTATTTTTATTTGATGGAAGATTCATACAGACATAAAGGGCTGCGAAATTTATTAGTGGAGGAAATCCGTTCCAAAGGAATTACAGATGAAAGAGTATTGAAGGCAATTGAGAAAATCCCCCGACATTCCTTTATGGATCCGATTTTTGTAAAATTTGCTTATGCTGATCAAGCTTTTCCAATAGGAGCAGGGCAAACTATATCGCAACCTTATACCGTTGCTTTTCAAACGCAACATTTAGAACTTAAAAAAAGCGACAAAGTTTTAGAGATTGGAACAGGTTCTGGTTACCAAACTGCGGTTCTTATTGAATGTGGCGCACGAGTATTTACAATTGAAAGACAGAAATTGTTGAGTGATAAAGTGAAAGATCATTTGAAAGATTTGGGTTATGTACCTCATTTTTTCTATGGCGATGGCTTTAAAGGTCTTCCAGCATATGCTCCATTTGATAAAATTATTGTCACTTGCGGCGCTCCTTTTGTTCCAGAACTATTAGTCGATCAATTAAAGCCAGGTGGTATAATGGTGATTCCTGTTGATGTGGCGGATGGCATTCAAGAAATGATGCTGATTAAAAAAAATATAGATAAAACATTGGAAACCAGAAAATTAGGTCAGTTTAAGTTTGTGCCAATGTTAGGTGATAAAGAATAAAAACTTAGTTATAAACATTTTTGGGTGCGTAAGTCGTATTCAGGTTTTTCAATAATTGAACGGTCTATCGATATCTTTGAATATGAATTTTAACCAAAACCAAAACAAAATCCTATGAAAAAATCAATGCTATTAATGGCTGCATTTGCATTTTCTGCTAGTACAGCTTTTGCCCAGGACCTCACTTCAAAAAAAGGTGAGGCGTATCTTCCAGCTGCTGGTGATTGGTCAATCGGAATTGATGCTACGCCAGTATTAAATTATGTTGGAGGTTTTTTATCAAGTGCAGGTGGTGTTGCACCTACTTGGAATTACTTAAATGGCGATCAAGCCATTATTGGTAAAATGTACAAATCTGAGTCAAAAGCTTACCGTGCTATTCTTCGTATCGGTATGAGTAGTGTTAATCAAAACGCAATGGTTGCTGATGCTACTGTTACAACACCTCCAACTTATCCGAATCTTCCTGCAATGGTTGAAGATCAAATGAAAGGTGGATCACGCTACATTGGTCTTGGAGCTGGTATAGAAAAGCGTCGTGGCAAAACTCGCTTACAAGGTTTTTATGGTGCTGACGCTATGATCATGATGAGTGGATCTAAATCTACTTATACTTATGGTAATGCACTTTCTTCAACTGTTGGAGTTGGTTCATCTCATGACTTTGGATCGAATATTGGAACTGATACGTATGGTAATGCAGCACGTATGACAGAAATGAAATCGGGAAACACTATTGGAATCGGTGTACGTGGTTTCGTTGGTTGTGAATATTTCATTCTTCCAAAAATTTCAATTGGCGCTGAGTTCGGTTGGGGATTTGGTTTTGGTATTTTTGGTGCTTCTTCTGCTACTATGGAATCAGTTGGAACTACAGGTACAATTGGCGTTCAAACTGTAGAAGGTTCTAAAGCTTCTGGTTTAATGCTTGATACTGATACAAATGGTTCAGGATCTTCAAATGCTTCACTTCGTATGAATTTTCACTTCTAGTCATACAGCATATTTTAAAAACAAAAACCCTGCTTCGGCGGGGTTTTTGTTTTTAAAAGTTATTTAAATCTCCTAGCCGTTTCTCGTTGCGCATCCTTCTTCTTAATGTCATCCCGCTTATCGAATATTTTTTTCCCCTTTGCAAGAGCAATTTCCAGCTTTGCCCAACCTTTTTCGTTTATAAACATACGAAGTGGCACAATGGTCAACCCTTTATCAATTAATGCATTTTCGAGTTTATTCAATTCATGTTTATTGAGTAATAGTTTTCTGTCTTGTTTGGGTAAATGATTGTAATGAGTGCCCTTGTCATATTCATTGATTTGTATATTTCTTGCAATCAATTCACCTTTTTGAAATACACAAAATCCATCTGTAATATTTGCCTTGCCCAACCGGATCGATTTGATTTCCGTTCCAGTCAACATAATTCCGGCAACATAAGTAGCTATAAAAGTGTACTCGTAAGATGCTTTTTTATTGCGGATATTTATATTATCGGGAATAGCCATTATAAAGGAATTGCTATGTTTTATGAATTTTTTTTCATTTCGAATTCCGATTATTTAGAGTCTGTCCATAATGTCCGATTTACTCATAAATATATTATTTTTAAAGGTATTCGTGAGTTCGTTTCACTCGGGTCTTCGTTATGCTTGTTTTAAAAAACAGTCATTTGCAAAAGCAAACTCCTTGATTTTCAAAACTTCGCAAGCCTCGAACTCGAACATTATGAATCAGACTCACGACATTATGGACAGACACTATTTAGCAAATTCAAAATTCTTAAACTATTTGATTTATGACTGGTTTGACTCCCAGAAATTTGACCACTTGTCTTTAAAAAATACAATCCAATAATTTATATTTACCTAAATGTGCCCAGGACTGGATTCGAACCAGCACAGTTGCCCGCCACCCCCTCAAGATGGTGCGTCTACCAATTTCGCCACCTGGGCATATTATTGTTAAAGAACTGAACCTAATTAGAGCTTCTTTTATAGGAGGACAAAAGTAATACTTTTTCGTAATTTTGTTATTAATGCCTGTGTATTAGTAAAATCTGTTTTACGGCACAATTAATATTTTGGAAAATGAAAAAAACTTTTCTTTGTTTTTTAATATATTTTTTTTCAGCAGTGGTCACTTTACCTGCGCAAAGTACTGTAAAGGATTCATTGTATTCAAATGCTATTGGTGATAGTATTGTGAATTACGCCAAAACATTTTTAGGCATTAAATATACCTACGCTTCGGCTTCTCCCAAAGCAGGATTTGATTGTTCTGGACTAACTTGGTTTGTTTTTAAACACTATGGATTTGCCATTCCAAGGTCAGCAAAAGACTACAAAAAATTAGGAACTGATATTCCAATTGCACTAGCTAGAAAGGGGGATATTATTGTTTTTAGGGGAACCCACAAGGGAGATAGAACTGCTGGACATGTTGGAATTGTAATTTCAAATCCTGGCGAGCCAGTCCAATTCATTCATGCTTCTTCTTCAAAAAATCATAGTGGGGTAATCATTACAGATTATTATTCAAGTAATTATCCCAATCGATTTATAAAAATAGTTCGAGTATTAAAATAAATGCAAAAGTTTTTGCCAATTTTTCCATATGAAAATTGGTTATGCTATGAAATTTAAGGGAACAATCACATTCAATGCAGCACTTTCAATTGTTGCAGCAAGCTCAACACCCATAATGCCTGGCTCTCCATCATAGTGTATTGCACCCTCTAGTTTTCTTGTAATTGTAATTTTTTGTCCGCTAAAAGATTCCATGAAACGTGATGTGTTCAATTTTTTTCTAAACATTTTTAGTGCTATCCCTACGATGTTATACCAGCGGAATGGACCAAGAATGGATAAATGCAATATTCCGTCATTCACTTTTGCTTCAGGTGCAATCCAGGCATTATTTCCATATTGTCCTGCATTTGCAATGCATATTAAAAAAGCATTGCGTTTTATTTCTTTTCCATCAATAACTATTGTGTACATTTCATCTTTAAGATTTTTAAATTCCCTTAATGTAATTTTTACATAGGTCCAAAATCCACGATTTGTGCTTTCTGCAAATAATTTCCCTATTCGCGCATCAAAACCAACACCAGCTGTACAAAAAAAGGATTGGTTATTTATTTTGCCACGGTCAATTTTTTGAACTTGACCATTTTCAATTAATTGCATGGATTTAGATGGGTTCATTGGAATTCCAAGGTGACGCGCTAAGCCATTTCCTGAACCAAATGGAATAATTCCTAAAGTTACTTTTGTTCCACACAAGGCCGTTGCCAACTGATTCACTGTGCCATCTCCACCAACAGCAACGGCAACATCAAAATTTTCTGAAATAACACGACGAAAAATTGCGTCACAATCTTCAACATTTTCCCACAAAATAATTTCACTGTCGTAAGTGTTGTTTACTAATCTCCGAATGAGTTTAACTCGATCAGTTTTTTTATCGTTACCTGAATTTGGATTGATGATGAACGCGATTTTTTTACGACTCATATGTACAAAGTAAAGTAAAATAGTAAAGCAAAAAAAGAATAATTTATACAGGAATCAATTGTTTTGGCAAAATTAAATTGTCGGTACTGGATTCTAAAACTTCGTTGAAATTTTTAATGAATAACGCCTCAGCTCTTTCTTCCCATTTTCTAAATGATGCTGATTTAGATTGGTGAGATGGAACCCAATCTAAAAATTTATCAATGTTAAATTTTAGTTCATAAATACCGACTTCATTTTTTTGAGCATCATGCCCATTAGATAATTGCTCAAAATGACCTTCAACAGGAACCATCAATACAGGTTTATCAAGATAAAATGCTTCACAAATTGATTCAAATCCTGCTGAACTTATAAGTCCATTACAGCCTGCCATGTATTGTAGGAATTTTGTGTCGCTAAGCTTATGAAAGAAAAGATTTTCGTGAATTTCCACGAATTCTTTTTCGTTTGGCATATCAGTAAAAACATGTAAACAAATTTTAGGATTTTTTTTATGCCAGTTTTCAATATCAATCCGATAACCTGAGTTGACAAGGTAACATAGGTAATATCCCATTTTAGTTACCTTCAATGTTCTAACTTCCTTACGTAGCAGCGGCGGAACTACTTTTAGTTTTTCATCGAGCGATGCATTCAAATTTGAAAATGATAAAGCTAAAATTCTGGATGCTCCATTTGATGTAAGGTTGGTGTAACTTTTGAGTAATTGTCTGTCAATTGAATGTCCTTTTGGATATTCAAATTCGTGATGCGCACCTAAATATTGATGTGCGATACAAATAATGGGAGGTCTTCTTTTTGCATTTGTTGTCATCGCATATAATCCAACAATTGGCTCATAAAAATTGATAATTATATCTGGCTTCCATTCTTCTACTTTAGTACGGATTACTTTAGCACTTTTTAGATATTGTCCAAGTCTTTTGAAATTGTGTACGATTGTTGCAACTATATTTATTCCTCGATTATTTTTAGTTCTAAAATTTGGACTTTGAATTTGAATGATTGGAGCTCCAGCAAATTGCTTTTGAAAAAAAACAGGTATGGTTCTTCTGTCACTAGTTCCGACAAGCGTGCCACAAACCTCAATATTATTTTTTTTGAATAAATCGTAAAGTGCTATCGCTTGAGTCATGTGTCCTCGGCCTTCTCCTTGGACAGCAAAAAGAACTTTAGGGTTCATAGTTTTAGGTTTGATTTAGTTCGTTATTTTTGTTTGTTTATTTTCAATAGCTGTGGAAATTTGGGATAAGCGTTCTTTTAACCAATCAGCGTAATTGATAATTTCCCATTCATTATCGTAATTTTCGACCAAAGCAGTTAGTGATTCCACCCAATCACCTGAATTGAGGTAATGGATATCTCCAATCATTTTATTGGCAGGTGAATGAATGTGTCCACAAATTACGCCATCACATTTTTGTTTTCGTGCAGCGGCCGCTAATTGCTTTTCATAATCACCAATGAAATTTACAGCCCCTTTTACTTTGGCTTTTATTACTTGAGAAAGGGAATAATAGGTTAACCCTTTTCGCTCTCTATAATGATTGTAATGTTTATTTAGCCAAAGCAAAAATGTATAACTAACATCTCCCAACTTCGCAATCCATTTTAATTTAGTTGTGATCATGTCAAAGATGTCGCCGTGAACTACATAATATCGTTTGTTGCCAGAGACTATGTAATAGTCCAAACGAATGCTAAAATTTCCCATTGAAAATGGAAGTACTTCATCTAAAAAATCATCGTGATTACCTCTGATGTAAATGATGTTCGTTCCTTTTGATGCTCGTTTGAGAACAAGTCTGAAAAATTTAGTGTCTTGTTTTTTCCATGACCCAGATTTTCTTAATTGCCATCCATCAATAATATCTCCATTTAAAATTAGGGTCTCACACTTATTATTTTTGAGGAAATTTGTGACTTCCTTTGCTTTTGGGATGAAAGTGCCTAAGTGCAGATCGGAAAGGACAATTGTTTTATATCGAATTTTTGATGCCATATTTTCAATACAAAGTTTTGTATACTGCATTAATTTAAAGTGAATAAAACCTTATACTTGAATTACATTTTTTGCTTCATTTTTAATTTAAAAAAAATTTATTGCTGTTTCTTTGTTAAGTAATTGATTTTTTAAGGATATATAGATTTAAAATCGCACAATAGTGTTTTTTTGATATTTACTTGAAGTTTTAATTAACATTTACATCTTGATTACTATTTATTAGTATGGCATGAATTCTAATTGATACCTTAACTTTGCTTAAATGAAACAGAAGCCCCTAATTTTAATTACCAATGATGATGGTATTCACGCTACAGGAATTGTTGCGCTTGTTGAGGTAGCATTGCAATTTGGTGATGTCTTTGTTGTTGCCCCCGATAAACCGCAGTCAGGTATGGGCCACGCTATTACTATAAATTCCACTATTCGTGTTCATAAATCAATGGCTCATAGTGGAGCAGTTGCTTGGAGTTGTTCTGGTACACCTGTTGATTGTGTAAAAATGGCTATTATAAAATTGCTTCCTCGAAAGCCTGATCTGTGTTTATCGGGCATCAACCACGGTGCAAATCATTCAATCAACATAATATACTCTGGTACAATGTCAGCTGCCATGGAAGGAGCTATTGAGGGTATTCCTTCAATTGGTTTTTCACTCTTAAATTATTCTATTGATGCAGATTTTACTGCTGCAAAAGTTTATTGTAGTAAAGTAATTGCCTATACTTTGGAGCACGGCATGGAAAACGGTGTTTGTTTGAATGTTAATATTCCCAATTTAGAACTTGATCAGCTAATGGGAATTAAAGTTTGCAGGCAGGCGCGTGGTACTTGGGAAGAAGCATTAGATGAGCGTAAAGACCCTTCTGGCAGTAGTTATTATTGGTTGACTGGTAAATTTAAGAGCTTCGAGCCTGAAGCTGAAGACACCGATGTTTATGCATTGGACAAAGGTTTTGTATCTGTTGTGCCCTCACAATTTGATATGACTGCACATCAATCACTTTTAAAATTTGAAAAACTTTCATCAACTAATTCCTAAAAATGTTGCAAAAATTTGATACAGTTATTGTAGGCTTAATCTTAGGTTTACTTTTGCCGGTTATTTCACTATTTATTTATTATTTTTTCACTTACGAATCTCAACTATCATTTTCAGAATTCATTAATTATTTTACTACTGTTCATTTATTTGTGGCTTATGTTAGTTTGTCTTGCTATATGACTAACCTTCCATTATTTTTCCTTTTTATTTGGAAGCAAAAAAATGAAATTGCTCGTGGAGTACTTTTTGCAACCATGATGTATACGGCATGGGTTATTTATCAAAAATTTTTGTAGAAAATGAAATATTACATTATAGCAGGAGAAGCATCTGGGGATTTGCACGCAGGAAACTTATTGCGTGAATTAAAACTGCTTGATGTTAAATATGAATTTCGTGCTTGGGGGGGAGATTTAATGGAAGCCCAAGGAGCAGAAATAGTTAAGCATTATCGCGATTTGGCCTTCATGGGTTTTTTAGAAGTGCTACAAAATCTGCGAACAATTTTAAAAAATATTGCTGCTTGTAAAAAAGATATTGTAGAATGGAAACCAGATGCTGTAATACTTGTTGATTACCCAGGATTTAATTTGCGGATGGCTGCATTTGTGCATACTTTGGGAATACCGGTGTTCTATTATATTTCCCCCCAAATTTGGGCTTGGAAACAAAAACGTATTTTTAAAATTAAGGAATGTGTTGATCGTGTCTTTTGTATTTTACCTTTTGAAAAAGATTTCTATACAAAATACAATTACAATGCAGACTTTGTTGGTCATCCTTTACTTGATGCCGTAGTTGGTTTTGAAGATTCAAAAGCTGTGGAGGTGGATGGAAGAAAAATTATTGCACTTCTTCCTGGAAGTAGAAAACAAGAACTGAGAAAAATACTTCCTCCAATGTTGGAAGTTGCAAAAAACTTTCCCCAATATCGCTTTGTTATTGCTGGTGCACCAGGACAGACTTTAGAATTTTATAAAGAAATTATGGGGGCTAATGAAACGGAAATTATTTTTGGGAAAACATATTCCTTGTTGAAACAATCTTACGCCGGATTAATTAAATCAGGTACATCAACCTTAGAAGCGGCACTTTTTAAGCTACCGGAGGTAGTTTGCTATAAAGCAAGCAGTATCTCTTATCAAATTGCAAAACGTGTTGCAAATGTGAAATACATTTCACTGCCCAATTTAATAATGGATGAAGCAATTGTTAAAGAATTAATTCAAGATGATATGTCAGTTGAAAAAATGACATTGGAATTAAGAAAAATTACGGAAGATGAGAGTGCAAGAAGTGAAATGTTGGAGGGCTATAAAAGATTGATCGAAAGACTTGGTGGAGTAGGGGCATCTAAAAAAGTGGCAATCTTAATTACAGAACATCTTAAGAAATGAAAAAAATTGCTTTTGCTTTTAGTTTACTTAGCAGTTTTTCCATTTCGGCTCAACTAGTTGATGTCCGAATAATTTCTTCCATGGATTTAAATGCTGTTAATATTTCAATACAATCGGGTGCATACGTTTTATATTTAGATGGAAAGTTGCAAAATGATTCCTTGGTAAAAAAAGTTTTTCAATTAGTACTTATCAATGACTCTATTGAAGTGAGAATACCTGGTGACACGCTTGGAAGATTTGCGAATTTTAAAATACTTGGTCTTGAAGAAGATGCTGTTTTTAAAATTAAACCCATTCAACCTATTTCGGGAACTCGCGTTTATGACCATTCGCTGACAATTACTGTTGTAAATAAATTGCTTCAATGTGTCAATTTTGTAGCGCTTGATCATTATGTAGCCGGAGTTGTTGAATCAGAATCTGGGGGACGAACATCAAAAGAGTTTTATAAAGTTCAAGCAATTTTATGTCGCACTTACGCCTTAGCGCATTTATCGAGACATGTACTAGAAGGATTTGAGTTATGTGATGGTGTGCATTGTCAGGCTTATAGAGGACGGCCTTCCGATTCCAAAGTTCTTGCAGCTGTAAAAGAGACAGATGGATTAGCGCTTGTAGATAAAGGGTTGAATTTAATTACCGCAGCATTTTTTTCGAATTGTGGTGGTCAAACTGCAAACAGTGAAGATGTTTGGCTTGTTGCTCTTCCATATTTGCGTTCTGTAAAAGATACTTTTTGCTTGCATAGCACAAATGCACAATGGAAAAGAAAAATTGATAGTGAGGATTGGTTAAATTATTTAAAGTTTAAGCATAAATATCCTGTGAATGATTCAGTCGCCTGTTACAAGGCTTTAAATATAACGCAAGGGAATAGAGGCGTATTTTACACTTATGCTGGTATTCGTATTCCTTATAAAACCATTCGAAGCGATTGGCAATTGCGTTCCGCTTATTTTTCAATAGAAGAGGCAAGAGACAGTATTATTATTCGTGGGCGTGGTTATGGCCACGGGGTAGGATTATGTCAAGAGGGCGCAATACGAATGGCTAAAATTGGCTATTCATACCAATGGATCCTTGATTATTATTATAAGGATATAGAAATTATAAATTTATCGAAGTTGAAATTTTTCCAAGAAGAGTAATTCGCATTTATTCAAAATGCGAATTACTTTTTATTTTTCTTGCCTTTTTGATTTTTTACTTCTTCCAATCGTTTTCGTTGTGCCTGTTCCAATCGTTGCATAAAACCCGATTGTTTAACTGGTTTTAATTTTTGAGCATCGATTTTTGCACGAATAGAATCATGATCTACATAGCGTTGCATAATGGCCATTTGTCCAAATGTGATAATGTTACTCAAGAAGTAGTAATAACTTAAGGCTGCTGAATAGCTGTTTAAGAATCCAAGGAACATTACAGGCATTAAATAAATTAGCCATTTCATTCCTGGCAATTGAGCGCTACCTGGCGTAAGCATTTGTTGGTTCATCCATGTATACAACAATGTTGAAATTGTCATCAACAAAGCGAACATACTCATGTGATCACCATAAAAAGGAATATTGAAACCGAAGTCCCAAACTGAATCATATGTTGAAAGATCTGTTGCCCAAAGAAATGTTTTTTGTCGAAGTTCAAATGCCGTTGGGAAAAGCCGAATTAATGCGAATAGAATTGGTATTTGCAATAACAATGGGATGCAACCTGCAGCAGGATTTACGCCAGCTTTTTTATAAAGCGACATAGTGGCCTGCTGTTTTTTCATTGGATCATCGCTTCCAAACTTCTCGTTGATTTCATCTATTTCAGGTTTCATAACCCTCATTTTTGCTGAGGATAGAAATGATTTGTAAGCAACAGGGAATAAAATAATTTTTACAATGAACGTAAGCACTAAAATTACTAGACCGTAACTAACAATATTATTTCCTAGCCATGTAAATAATGGAATAAATGCAAAACGGTTTAACCATCCGAATAAGCCCCATCCCAAATCCATTTCATGTTCAAGATTTAGGTTATGCGATTTTAATTCAGAAAATTTATTAGGTCCGAAATAGAACCGCATTGGAAAACTTTCTTTGGCTGTTCTTCCAAATGGAACTGGAAGTTTACAGGACATTGATTTAACGGATAGTGGGTCTGAAGGGATTGAAATATTTACCTCCGAACCATTTGTAAATTTAGAATTTGCAATTAGAATTGATGAAAAATACTGTTGTTTAAATGAAACCCATTTCAGTTCTCCTGTAAGTGATTTTTTTTCATTTTCAGTTGTTGATAATTCTTCTAATCCCTCTTCGCCAACAAAATTGTAAAATACTGTTGCCACATCTCTTTCATTGGTTACGCTTTTTTCTTGTGTCGGCGTTTTCATTCCCCAACTCAAATCAACATAGGACATATCGTTTGGAAATACTTTATCAAAACCAACAAACGAGATTGTGCAACCTAACATGTAAGTATTGCCACTCAATGAATAAAGGTATTCAATGTATTGAGGATTATTAGCTGAAGTGCTATCTGCGTAAAGGCGTAACGCTATGGAGTTGGAATCCTTTCCACTTACAGTAAATGCTTTACCAACTGCAGAAAAATAAAGGGAATCAGTACTGAATCGACGTCGCTGTTTGTCAAAAAAAGCTAAACCAAAATGAGTGGAATCTTTAGTGAAAAGAATTAAAGGTTTTCCAGCTGATGTCTTTAGCCCTTTTAATTCTACTTGTCCAATTATTCCTCCTAATGGAAAAATAGTTGCTTTAATTTTTTCATTTTCAATTACTATAGGCTTATTCTCTCCTTTTGAAGCTGTTATAAAAACACTCAAGCTTTCGTTGTGTAAAACAGTATTAATTGAGTCCTGGTTCAATGTAACTTTCGAACTATCATCAACGATGGTGTCTTTTTCGTTTTTTGGAGCGTCAATTTTAGCTATGGATTCTTGACTTTTTTTGGCAGCGTCAATTTTAGCTATTGAGTCTTGTTGGCGTTTAATAACAGCGGCTTCTTTGGCGTTATTGTTTGAATTTATTGTCATCCAAACAGTAAGTATTACTGCGATGAGAACGAATCCAATTACCGATTTCCTATCCATTTAAATATGTTGCTTAATTTGAGAGTGCAAATATACTTATTTCATTGCTTAAATTGAGACTAAAAGAGTCGTTGGAATTTTATTAATGTGTAGTTTATGTTATGTTTTGAGCAAGGCCTATCATTCTGTATATTATTAAATTATATAGTTTTTTTAATTTTAGGATATAAAAAAATCCCACGATAATTTGTGGGATTTTAAAATTCTTCAGTTGTTTTAATTCATTACCAAATGAGTACACGATCTTCTGGCTTTCGGTACATTTTATCTTTTGGTAAAACATTAAAAGCACTATAAAATTCTTGAATATTTGAAAGTGGTCCTATAACTCTAAATTTTGCTGGTGAATGGGGGTTTGTTTTTACTTGGTTGATAAGTGATTTTGTTAGCATTGAATTACGCCAAGATTGTGCCCACGATAAAAAGAAGCGTTGCTCTCCAGTAAATCCATCAATTTTTTCTGGCTTTGGTTTGCCAACTAATGAATGCTTATAGGCGAAGTAGGCAATTGTTAAGCCGCCCAAATCCGCAATGTTTTCGCCAAGCGTTAATTCACCGTTTACATGGAGATCCATGCTGTCAATAGCCACAAAGTTGTTAAACTGGGTAACTAATTTTTTAGTTTTTGATTGAAAGTTTTTGGTATCCTCAGTTGTCCACCAATTTTTCATATTTCCTTCTGAGTCGAACATTGAACCTTGGTCGTCAAAGCCGTGTGTCAATTCATGGCCAATAATTGCTCCCATGCCACCATAATTTACAGCGTCATCAGCTCTTGCATCAAAGAATGGCGCCTGCATTATTCCGGCAGGAAAAACAATTTCATTATTGGAAGGATTGTAATACGCATTGATGGTTGCAGGCGTCATTCCCCATTCCATACGATCTACAGGTTTATCAAGTTTTCCTAAGTTGTATGTTACATCAAAAATATTTGAACTAATAAAATTCATCACATAGGAATCCTTTTGAATTCCCAAACCTGAATAATCTCTCCATGTATCTGGAAAACCTAATTTTCTTAATACAGTTCCAAGTTTTGTAAGCGCAGCAGTCTTTGTTGATTTACTCATCCAATCTCTAGAATTTATCCTTTCAATGTAAGCTGCTGTTAAATTATCAACCATTACATTCACTCGCTTTTTAGATTCTTCAGAAAAATTTCTTGCTACATATAATTGTCCTAATGCTTCACCTAGCGCACCCTCTGTAGCTCCAAGAACTTTTTTCCATCTTGGTTGTTGCTTTTTAGCTCCTGATAACATAGTACCATAGAAACTAAAATCTTCGTCCACTACAGCTTTGTGTAATTTTGGAGCAATGCTGTGTTCAAATTGCCAGGAAAAATATGCTTTCCAATTATCAAGTGGTTCTTTTTCAAGCATAGAACTAAATTGACGCATAAAAGGTAATTGTGACACTATAATAGTTGGAAGCATTGGTGGTAAGCCCAAACCTTGGAAATACATCTCCCAATTAAAGTTTGGGCATACTATTTTCAATTCAGGATACATAAGTTTATTGTATTGTTTTTCTTGGTCGCGCAATTCAACTGCTGACATGGATGAATCGGCGAAAGCTTTTTCCATAGCAAAAACAATTTCAGCATTCATCGAGGATTTAGTTTTATCATTTCCCAATAATTGAAACATGTTATTGATGTGTTGCTTGTATGCCTCACGAACAGCTTTCATGTCTTCACTTACGTAATAACTTTTTTCGGGTAAGCCAATTCCTGATTGGTAGATGTAAGGCATATTTACTTTGCTATCTTTCATATCAGCCATAACGTATAATCCGAATCCAGCTGAGCACTGAAATTTATGTAGTAAAGCAAGTAGAATAGGAATTTCTCTCTTATCCTTCATTCCATTAATTCTATCAAAAAGGTATTGGACTTTTCCAAATTTATCATTTTCAATGGTAGTGGAATCCATGCCTGAATAATAAAAATCTCCAATTTTTTGTTCATTTGAACCCATCGCATTGGCTTTATTGTTGGATGCCTCAATACATATTGATCGAAGTGCAGCTTTGCTTTTTTCATTCAACACATTAAAATTTCCCCAACTTGTTTCCGTTGATGGAATCGGATTATTTTTAATCCAATTTCCATTTGCATATTCATAAAAATCGTCTTGTGGACGAATACTGTTATTAAAATTGGCAAGGTCTATTGCCTTGTACGTTGGGTCATTTTCAATGATTTTATTGAATGCAAGTGTGGTTAGTCCAGCACTAAACAATAGAGCAAGCATTAGGTTTTGACGTTTCATTTTATTTTTTTTAGATGAGAAAAATGTAAATTATTTTGTGATTTAAATTTGTTTTTTAAAAGATATGATATTTCTGTTTTTGAAATCCGTCTGACTTATCGTATTGTCCTCTTTTACGATGAACATCCATCCGGTATCCAATCATCACCTCATGTGATCCAGAATGACCTTTTCGCAAACTTGAAATTCCCAAATCATAGGAATAAATTAGTTGAATTTTTTTAAGCAATAAATAACCAGCTTGTAAGTATATGGCGTCTTTTAATTTCCATCCTATTCCAACAGTAATTTTTTCTTTATAATGAACCCTAAGGTTGTAGTTTATTGAAATCGGCGCAGCTAATGTAGTAAGTGCCATTAAATTATTCTCCCATACAAAGTCTGGATTTGCATCAAAATTATAGCCACATGTAAAGTAATAATGTGGGGTGTAATAAACACTACTTTGTTTGGTTGTATCTGTTGCATAAAATACATGCTTGCTTTTTATTAAATTCATCACTCCTAATCCAAAGTGAAATCGATCGTTATAAAGTAGAACTCCTGTTTGTGCATTTTTTGTTTTATAAAAATCGGTAACACTAAGGTCAACTGCAGGATCACTGGCCCAGTGTGTGGTCATCAAATCTCCTTTGAGTGTATATTTATTAAAATTTGCACCAAAGCCAATAGAAAATTCCACATCTGGTAGTCTTAAGTGATATGCGGCCGTAAATCCATAGTTGACTCGTTCACTTGGTCCAGTTACATCTTTATACATTGTTGTACCAAGGCCTATTCTGCCTTTCCACAAGCGAGAATTTATTCCAGCAAAATTCGCTACGGGTGCTCCAGAAAATCCAACCCATTGCTTTCGGTAATTAATTCGCGCATCAATCGTTGCTTTAGTTCCAGTGTAGGCAGGATTTAATTGCCAAAGCATAGATGGATATTGAGAATAGTCAGGCAACTGCTGTGCAGCGCTATTAGCAGCAACTAAAAATGTGAAAAAATAAAGAAATTTTTTAAATATATTTTTCATCTAATAATTGTCACATCTCCAAATTTTGATGCCGTACCATCACCAGCGCTGAAAATATAATAGTAGGTGGCTTCGGGTAATTCATCGCCGTAGTTATAACCATTCCAACTGTTATCGTAATTGGTTTTGGCATAAACCATTTGACCACTGCGTGTAAATACTTCTAATCGATTATTTGGATATTTATAAGCGTTACCAATATAAAAATAATCATTTATACCGTCTCCATTTGGAGAAAATGTGTTGAAGAAAATAAGTTCTGAATTTGGTGTAACATTTACCCTTACCGAATCCCAAGCTACGCATCCGTTAATATCTTGTCCTAATAAATAAAATGTAGTTGTTACGATTGGGTCAGCACTCGTATTCTGTATGTATGGATTATAAATGGAATTTGGAGGACTCCAAAAATAATTTAGCGCTCCTGTCCCTGATAAGTTTACCGCCTGCCCTTCTAATATTGTAATGGGACAACATGCAGTTATAATTGGAAGCGGATTTACAATAATGGTTATTGAAAATGAAATGCTGGTGCAAATTGGGCTTGAAATTGTTACGGAGTATGAAATTGTTGCCGTTGGTGTCGCAATTGGATTTGAATCGGTACTATTATTCAATCCTGCCGACGGTGACCATGAGTAAGTAACACCACCCGCCATACTATTATTGGAACTACCCAATGTAATGCTTGATCCTAAACAAACTGATGTATCAGGACCTGCATTGTATGAGTAAATAGGATTTAAGTTAACTCCTACTGAATCAATTTTGATGGTTCCTGCAGCATCTTTTACTTTTAGAACATACCACCTCGGGATAACAGGGTTTACAAATGGATTTGGAGCCGCTGGATTACTTATGTTAGTGTTGGGAGTCCATGTATAGGTATATGGTGGTGTTCCTCCTGTAGCTGTTGGGCTTCCTCCTAGTTGAGTAGTTGTTCCTGGACAAATTACTGTATCGCTTCCTGCATTTATAGCTAGAGGAGTTTGCGCCTCTAAAAAATTAGAAAGAAATAATATAGTTAAGATTAAACCTAATTTAGTTGCTTTCAATTCAAATGATTAAGAATGGCAAAGATAGGTAGGAAAATGGTTTTTGGAAAACAACAATCATACAAAATTGCATGAATTTATTTCCTATTTTTCAGATGCTTGGCAATCACCATCTCTTAAATCTACTACCGCAACACCTGGATTTGCCTTGGTATTAAATTGAAATGCAGTATCGGCAATTATTCCATTAGGTGTAAATGTTTTAACTGTATAAACAGTTGAGCTTCCATCCTTGTTGGTAAATACAACCTTGATAATTTGTTTTTTTAATTTATCGATAGTTACTTTAACAATTGAATAATTCTTTTTGTCTGCTTTCTCAGGGTACAAATCAATTAGTTGAACAACTTTTCCACTTTGTGTTTCCTCTTTAATAAATTTATATTTAAATCCTTTTTCGTGTATAGTAAAGAGGTCATTTGGTGAAATTGAGTTTTCATTTTTATTTTTTTTAGGGTCGTAACAATCAATGTTTACTTCCTTATCCTTTTCACTGTATACCCAAGTTGTAGCTCCATCATTGTAGTATTCTTCTTTTGTGATAGCAGTTTTAACTTTATTTTCAATGGATATTTTATATTTCCCGGCCTTTAACATTAGACTTCCATTTTTCACATCTGATGCATTGCCTGCTTTGTTAATGGTTATAGAAAAGTTTGCTGCAATGGTTGTGTACGACTTAGCACTTTTGGTAACCTCGTCTAAAATCACCTTTGCTTTTGGATCGTAGTTAGGATCCACTGCCTGTGCAAAACAAGGAACAAGTAGTGTAAAAGTTGTTAACGTGAATATGAATTTTAGTATCGATTTCATAATTAATGCGTTATTTTTATGAGGTATTCCAAAAAGCGTTCCAAAGTAAGCAATCAACGATTTTTTTAGAAAATTTATCTATTTCTTAGGTATTTATTGAATAAATCAAAGTTTAAGCGTTGTTAAATCAGGAACAAATGTAGAAATTAGATGGAGTTTCTACCACTAAGTCCTGAAAGTTTTTCTTCTAAAGTAACAGGGTCTTTGATAAGCACCTCTCTTGCTTTACTACCTTCAAATTTACCAACAATTCCAGTAGCTTCCAATTGATCAACAATTCTACCTGCACGATTATACCCAAGTTTTAATTTGCGTTGGAGTAGGGAGGCAGAGCCCTGTTGGTGATTCACAACAATTCTTGCAGCATCTTCGAATAAAGAATCTCGTTCTCCTTCGTCAATTTCTGTTTTTGTATCTGTTTCATCGATGAATTCAGGGAGCTGAAAAGCTTCAGGATATCCTTTTTGACTACCAATAAATGTGGTTATTTTTTCTACTTCAGGAGTGTCAACAAATGCGCATTGTAAACGAATTAAATCATTCCCAGTGGAATAAAGCATATCTCCCTTGCCTATTAATTGTTCAGCACCACCGGAGTCTAAAATAGTTCGCGAATCAATTTTGGAAGTTACACGGAAGGCAATTCTTGATGGGAAGTTTGCTTTAATTGTTCCTGTGATAATGTTTACAGATGGACGTTGTGTTGCAATGATTAAATGTATTCCAATTGCACGGGCAAGCTGCGCTAATCGAGCTATTGGTGTTTCCACTTCCTTTCCTGCAGTCATTATTAAATCTGCAAATTCATCGACAACTAAAATTATGTAGGGTAGGTATTTATGTCCCTTATTTGGATTTAATTTTCGTTGAATAAATTTAGCATTGTACTCCTTAATATTTCTAACTTCTGCATCTTCCAACAAGTCGTAACGCGAATCCATTTCAATACACAATGAATTCAAGGTGTGAATTACCTTTTTTGTATCTGTTATAATTGCACCTGCCGAGTCGGGAAGTTTAGCAAGGAAGTGTCGTTCAATTCTATTGAATAAAGTAAGCTCAACCTTTTTCGGATCTACGAGTACAAATTTAATTTGTGCAGGATGCTTTTTGTAAAGCAAGGAAACAAGAATTGCATTTAATCCAACAGATTTACCTTGTCCTGTTGCACCAGCCATTAATAAGTGAGGCATTTTTGCTAAATCGGCAATAAATATTTCATTGGAAATGGTTTTTCCTAAGGCTACAGGAAGATCGTATTCAATGTTTTGAAATTTCTCAGAGGCCATCAAATGCCTCATTGGAACCATTTCTGGGTTTAAATTTGGGACTTCAATTCCAATTGTTCCTTTCCCAGGAATTGGCGCTATAATTCGAATGCCGAGAGCGGATAAACTTAAAGCAATATCATCCTCAAGGTTTTTAATTTTTGATATTCGCACTCCGGCAGCAGGAATAATTTCGTAGAGTGTAACTGTTGGTCCAATTGTAGCTTTTATCTTATCAATTGCAATTCCATAGTTTCCAAGTGTCTCTACTATACGATTTTTATTAAGCGTTAATTCTTCTGTATTTACATTTGGCTCTTTTCCCCCGCCATAGCTCTCCAATAAATCTATTGGTGGTATTTGATAGCCAGAAAGGTCTAGCGTTGGGTCATATTCACCAAATTCTCTAACGAGATCTTCCGCCTTTGCGCCAATTTCATCTGCACTTAATTCTCCACCTTCTTCTTTTTTCTCAACTGTGAATTGTATTTCACCCGGTTCAGTTAAATCAGTTGTTTGCACTACTTGTGTTGCTGCAATTGGATTTGGAATAACTTTTTCTGCAACAACTTTATCCCATTCTCCATCGTCTACTTCTGTATTTATAAGTGGAACTGCTTCCTCGTCCTTTGAAACCAATACATTTTTTAATTCAGTGGGTTCATCGACAGAAGCATCAAGTGTAGCAGTTTCAGTAGGACTTTTTGAAAAAATAGTAAACGAAAAATTATAGAATACAATCAATAAGGATAGCAACATAAAAAAGAGAAGCAATCCAGTTCCAATTGTTCCCACTAAAACATTCAGGTAGTTACTTATCTCAAAACCAAATAAGCCCCCAATGTAAAAATAGGAGTCACTAAAAATAAAACCAAATAGTACCGAGCCTAAGAGCATAAAAAACAGGCCTTGTATAAATGTTTTTTTAAATGGTAGAATTCTTATTTCTAGGGTTATTCGTAATCCCGCAGTAAGCGCAATTAATGGAAAGAATATAGACGTTACACCAAACCAGTCATGAATGAAAGTATGGGAAATTAACGCCCCAAATTTTCCAAGAATATTCTCAATTGGAGTTGTTGTTAGAAATAATGTTTCGAGTGGTCCTATCACTTTATCTTGGTCGGCTTGCCAAGTGAAAAAATAGGATACGAAGGAAACAGTTAAGTAGGGGGCAACTATTAAAAGCAAAAATGCACCAATAAGTTTGTGTAATTTTTGATTCGTTTTAATGGTATTAATGAAGGACTTAATTGGATTGCCACTTCTGTTTTCCCCATCATTTTTTTTATCCTTATTTTTCGAATCTGCAGCTATTGGTTCTTTTATGGTGTTGCTTTTTTCTGAAAAATTTTTCCTCGATGATTTTTTTGGGGAAGGAACTTCATTCGGTTCTTCAATATCAGTTTGATTAGTTGTTGTTTTATTCAACTGATTTTTGACTTCATTCCGAAGTGTATTTACTTTTTTATCAGGTTCTTTTTCAGCCATTTTTTATTGTAAAAACGCATATGCGTCTATTTTATTTAGTCAAAAGTAGGGAAAGGCACTGTGAAGTGCTATTTGACTTTGAAATGTTATTAACTTAATGGTGTTTAAATGGAGAAAACCTTAGTTGGTGTGCCTAATTATTGAATTTATTAGGAATTTGAGCATAACTCAACGAATTGCTAAAAAAGTATTTTTTGGTGTTAGCAGTGAGAAAAACCCGTCGAATAGTTTTTCAATTTCGGAGTTATCTACTTTTTCATACGCTGCGTCAATATTAAAAAAAGTGTCATCAATTGTTGCAACGGAAACACTTTTTGCAAGAAAATTTAAACCTAGGCCATACTTTTTCATACGGTAGCTCAATAAAACGCCATCAATTTTATAATAGGCGTTGCTCCAATTTGGGTTTTTGATTGCAATTTCTTTTGTAAACCAGACGTCGTACGAAGGGTCTCCATTTTTGAATTTCAAAGTGGCTTTTTTGCAATTGTATCCTGCAATTATTTTAATTTCTTTGCCGTACACAACATCGTAGTCTGGCAAATAATGATTGGTTTTTTCAACTTGCGCAAGATTCATCGTGCTTTGTCGCTTTTCGAAAAAGCAGACTTGGGATCGGAATTCTTTTTTTATTGGATCGGAAATAAATTTCATTTTTGCAAAGCCCAATCCAGCTTCTAGTTCTGCGGAATAGCAGTCGTTTTTGAATTTGACTACCATCTTCGCTGGAATTGTAATAGATGAATTTTCTTTATTATCTATTGCTTCACAGCTATATTCAATGATTCCTTCATCAATATCTCTTTTGTAAATATTGGAGCAGGCTCCAACTAGTATTACGATTAGCAATACACTTAAAACGCGTAAAGGTTTTAAGTTCATTTTAATATATAAAGTTCACAAATTGTACTTTGAAGAACATAGACAATATCTATTTGGACTTGAAAGATATAAATTTATTTATTAAAATTAAATAATTAAGATTTAATAAATTGTTGCAATGATTACATATTGCTAAAAAATGTTAATATCCCAGTGTTTTAAGCATCGATTTATAGCTCTGTTCTTTAGCAAATAGTCGAGTTGTTAATTCGCCTTCTTCATCTCTATCAATAATTACGTGTTTTGGTGCTGGCATTAAACAATGTTGAATACCCCCATAACCGCCAAGTGATTCTTGGTACGCGCCTGTATGAAAAAATCCTATGTAGAGTGGAGTTTTTGAATTAGTATTTATTTTTGGAAGGTAAACGTTATTAGCGTGTGCTTCTGTATTATAGTAATCCATACTATCACATGTTAGCCCACCTAAATTTACAGGCTGGTATTCTTTATCCCAATTATTTATTGCTAAGAGAATAAACCGTTGGTTGATTCCCCATGTATCAGGTAGTGTTGTAATAAATGAGCTATCAATCATGTACCAAAGTTCTCTGTCGTTTTGAAGTTTAATATCTACAATAGAGTAAAGTGCAGCACCACTTTCACTCACAGTAAATGATCCAAATTCGGTAAAAATATTTGGCTCGGGAATATCATTATTGTCGCAGAAGTTTTTAATCTGAGAAATGATCTCTTCAATCATGTATTCGTAATCATACTCAAAACCTAAGGATGTTTTTATTGGCATACCACCACCAATATTCAAGGTGTCAAGTGTTGGACAAATACTTTTTAATTCCCAATATACTTTCATGCATTTGGCTAATTCAGTCCAATAGTAAATAGTATCTTTTATTCCTGTATTGATGAAAAAATGCAACATCTTCAATTCAAACTTTGGGTTGGACTGTATTTTATCTTTATAATATTGAAGAATTTCGCTGTGTCGTATGCCCAGCCTTGAAGTGTAGAATTGAAAATTAGGTTCTTCTTCCGATGCTATTCGAATTCCGAGTTTCATTTTATCTGCCTTGATATTTTTGGCGTAATAATCTATTTCGGTTTTATTATCAAGTACAGGGAGAACATTAAAACCATCATTTGCTAACTCCGTAATAAGTGCTTGGTATTGTTTCCGTTTGTACCCATTTGAAACAATAAACCGATCTTTCTTTACAATTCCTTTCTTATATAACTCTTTAATTATACAGATATCATAGGCGGAAGAAGTTTCTATATGAATATCATTTTTAAGCGCTTCCTCTAAAACAAATGAAAAATGCGAGCTTTTTGTACAATAACAATAGGTATAACTACCTTTGTAGTCAACTTTGGCCATTGCAACATGGAACAATCGCTTGGCCTTTTGAATTTGCTCTGAAATTTTGGGCAGATAGGTTACCTTTAATGGTGTTCCGTATTTCTTAATAATACCCATCAGTGGAATATTATTGAAATACAGCTCATCATCTTCAACTTTGAAACCTTCCTGTGGAAAGTTAAAAGTTTGTTCGATCAGCTTTTGGTAGGTGTTAGTCATCGCTACCTGATGAGCTTTTGTTGAAGCGGTTGAGTTACTTGAGTTCATGGGATGCAAATGTAAGTGACTTGGATAAGAAAATTAGTAAAAAATAGCCTAAAATATGTCAAACCGTAAAATAAAGTTTATAGAAGTTAAGTCAGAAATTGGCGCAGGAACTCGCGGTGCTAGTCTTGGTGTAGATGCTATTAAAATTGCAGCTTTGGACTATGGCTCGAACATGTTTATGAAATTTGATTCTGTTGAAGTAAAGAACGAAAACCATCTTCTTTTTGAGTCTCAAGGAAGTCCTTATGCTAAGAGAATCAAGGGTTTAATAACTTTATATGAAAGAATAGCTTTAGAGGTTCAGAAGACACTAAAATCGAATGGATTTCCATTAATACTGGCCGGCGATCACAGTACTGCTGGAGGAACCATAGCTGGCATTCGATTGGCTTATCCTAAAGCTCGACTTGGTGTTATTTGGATAGATGCTCACGCTGATATCCATTCGCCTTGGACTTCTCCTTCAGGCAACCTTCATGGAATGCCGATTGCAGCTTCTCTTGCTGAAGATAATATCAGTAACAAGATGAATAAACCTGATAAGGAGACAATAGAGTTATGGAAAAATCTTAAAGAAATAGGTGGTATTTCTCCTAAAATAAACTATCGCGATCTGGTTTATATAGCAGTGCGTGATGTTGAGCCTGAAGAATCTTCATTGCTCAAAAAGCATCAAGTGAAAATGTTTACTTGTGCCGAAGTAAAGAGACATGGGGTTGAGCGAATTGCGCGCGATACGCTTTCACATCTAAATCAATGTAATCTAATCTATATCTCTTTTGATGTGGATAGCATGGATTCCTCAATCTCAAAGGGAACAGGAACACCTGTACGAAATGGAATTACGGAGAAGGAGGCAGGTTCTTTATTAGTGAGACTCATCCAAAATGAAAAAGTATGCTGCTTTGAAGTGTGTGAAGTTAATCCAACGCTGGATAAAGAGAATTTAATGGCTGAAAATACATTTGAAATTATAACCAAAATGGTATCACAATTGACCAACTAATGCTTATGCAATCTTTAGAATCAATACTTGCAAGCCCAATAACAAATGCCATTAAGTCTCTTTTTGGGGCAAATGTTGAGCCCTCGTCAATAGTTTTCAGCAAGACAAACCCTCAATTTGAAGGGGATCTTACGCTCGTCGTGTTTCCTTATGTGAAGTTGGCAGGCAAAGGTCCAGAGCAGACGGCTGAGTTAATTGGAGATTTTTTGAAGAACGCCGTTCCACAAATTAGTAGTTATAACATTGTGAAAGGATTTTTGAATATTGTCTTTCATGACGATTTTTGGAAGCAGCAAATCAATGAAATTATACCAATTGAGGATTTTGGAATTAAAAAAGTATTGCCATCCGCGCCATTTGTAATGGTAGAATACAGTTCACCCAACACGAACAAACCATTGCATTTAGGTCATATCCGAAATATCTTGTTAGGTCATTCAATAAGCCAGATTTTAAAAGCCGATGGGAAGAAAGTTATGATGGTGAACTTGGTAAATGATAGGGGAATTCACATTTGTAAGAGTATGTTAGCATGGCAAAAGTGGGGTAATGGTGAAGATCCTAAATCCAGTGGATTAAAAGGCGACCACTTAGTAGGTAAATACTATGTTGAATTCAATAAACACTTTAAATCAGAAGTGGAAATTTTAGTAAAGGCTGGCAGTACTGTAGAGGAAGCAGAGAAAAAAGCCCCATTAATACTTGAGGCACAGGAAATGCTTCAAAAATGGGAGGCCGGTGAAGAATCGGTAAAGAAGCTTTGGGAATTAATGAATAATTGGGTTTACGATGGATTTACGCAGACCTATAATAATTTGGGTGTTGCATTTGATAAAACCTATTATGAATCCAACACATATTTGCTTGGGAAAGAAATTATTGAAGACGGATTAGCTAAAAATGTTTTTGTAAAGCGTCCTGATGGTGCAGTGATCATTGATCTTAAAGCAGAAAAATTAGATGAGAAAGTTTTATTGCGTAGTGATGGAACTGCTGTTTACATGACACAAGATTTAGGTACAGCGGTGGAGCGGCATAAAGAATTTCCATTTGATAAACACATTTATGTTGTTGGTAACGAGCAGGAATATCATTTCAAAGTTTTGAAATTAACGCTTGAAAAATTAGGTTTGGATTGGGCAAAAGGATTATTCCATTTGTCGTATGGTATGGTAGAGCTGCCTGATGGAAAAATGAAATCTCGTGAAGGTACTGTTGTGGATGCTGATGAGTTAATTGTTGCGATGGAACGATCGGCAATTGAATTATCGGACCAAAGAGGATTGGTTGATGGAATGACGGAGGATGAAAAAATTAAGCTTGCACACATGGTTGGAATGGCTGCTTTGAAATATTTTATTCTGAAAGTAGATCCACATAAGAAAATGCTTTTCGACCCCAAAGAAAGTATTGATTTGCATGGAAATACTGGACCTTTTATTCAATATACACATGCACGTATTCGCAGTATTTTGAAAAAATCTGGCTTAAAAGATATTCCAGCCATCGATTTAACTATTTCAATTCATCCCAAAGAAAAGGAATTGATTAAGCAGCTTTTTGGTTTTCCAACTGCAATTACTGAAGCTGCTAATACCTATTCGCCTGCATCGCTTGCTAATTATACTTATGAGTTAGCAAAATTGTTTAATCAATTTTATGATGTATGCTCCGTTTTGAAAGAGGAAAATGTAGCAATCAAAAATTTCCGTCTCGCACTTTCTTATTCGGTCGCTCGTACTATAAAGTCTGCATTTATGATGCTGGGTATTGATGTACCGGAGCGGATGTAGCCGACTTCGATACATCCGCCGCGGCGGATACTCAGTCTGGCAAGTCAGGAATTTTCAGTTTATTCTTCTCGCCTTTTATTAAAGCATAATTAATTGAAATCCATTTCTGTGGGCGCCGACTAAATCAAAATATTGCCATGAGCAGTTTTCCTTATCTTTGTAAATATTTATTGAATTAGTTATTCAACAAAATTTTTCATCCAAATGTTCGACAATTTAAGTGACAAACTCGAAAGAGCGTTCAAAGTTCTCAAAGGTCAAGGCAAAATCACCGAGATCAATGTTGCAGAAACAATTAAGGAAATTCGTAAAGCGCTTCTTGATGCCGATGTAAGCTATTCGGTTGCAAAAAAGTTTACGGATGATATTAAAGCGCATGCACTTGGTCAAAATGTATTATCAGCCGTTTCTCCTGGACAATTACTCATAAAAATTACCCATGATGAATTAAAGAATTTGATGGGTGGTGCTGCCTCTGAAATTAAATTAGGAGGTAACCCAACAATTATTTTAATGTCTGGTTTGCAGGGTTCGGGTAAAACAACCTTTTCTGGAAAACTTGCGAATTATTTAAAAACTAAAAAAGGGAAAAATCCATTACTTGTTGCTTGTGATATTTATCGTCCTGCTGCCATTGACCAACTGAAGGTACTGGGTGAACAAATTGGTGTTGAGGTTTTTGCTGAACCTGATAATAAAGATGCTGTTTCCATTGCCAAACGCGCTGTTGCATACGCAAAAACAAATGGAAATTCTGTTGTCATCATTGATACTGCAGGTCGACTTGCGATTGATGAGTTGATGATGAATGAAATAGCTGCTGTAAAAAAAGCTGTTAATCCTGACGAGATTCTTTTCGTAGTGGATGCTATGACAGGACAAGATGCCGTCAATACAGCAAAGACCTTCAATGATAAATTAGATTTCGACGGAGTCATTCTTACTAAGTTAGATGGAGATACAAGAGGTGGTGCTGCGCTTTCAATTAAATCAATTGTCAATAAACCGATAAAATTTGTTGGTACTGGCGAAAAGATGGACGCACTCGATGTGTTCTATCCTGAGCGAATGGCAGATCGAATTTTGGGGATGGGTGATGTGGTTACGCTTGTTGAACGTGCGCAGGAGCAATTTGATGAAAAAGAAAATCGTAGGATTCAGGAGCGCATTGCAAAAAACAAATTTTCTTTCAACGATTTTTTGGGACAATTACAGCAGATCAAGAAAATGGGAAATGTAAAAGATCTCATGGGCATGATTCCAGGTGTTGGCAAAGCAATTAAGGATATTGATATCAATGACGATTCATTCAAACACATTGAAGCAATCATACAATCGATGACACCTAACGAGCGGGAGTATCCTGAAACTTTAAATGGAAATAGAAAAGTTCGTATTGCAAAAGGAAGCGGAAGAAATATTCAAGAGGTAAATAAACTCATTAAACAATTTGATGAAATGCGTAAGATGATGCGCATGATGCAGGATAAAGGGCAAATGGCGAAAATGATGCGGAATATGCCGCAGATGAGAAAATAGCAATAAATAAACGGATTTAGTAAACTATATTTTGAAATTAATCGACGGAAAATTTATTGCTGCTACTATTCAATTAGAAATGGCTGAAGAGGTAAAGGAATTTGTGGCAAAAGGAAATAGACCACCACACCTTGCTGCAATACTTGTTGGTAATGACGGTGGTAGTTTAACTTATGTGGAGGCGAAAGTAAAAGCATGTGAACGTATTGGTTTTAACTCAACATTAATTCAACTTGACGAAAATACTTCAGAGGAACAATTACTTGCTGCAGTTGCTCAATTAAACAATGATTCTTCAATTGATGGTTTCATTGTCCAACTTCCATTACCAAAACACATCAATGAGCAAAAAGTAATTGAAGCAGTTGATCCTAAAAAGGATGTGGATGGATTTCATCCTTCGAACGTTGGACGTATGGTGTTGAATTTGCCGTGTTTTCTTCCTGCAACTCCTTCTGGAATAATTCAATTACTTCAGCGTTCTAACATTGAAACATCTGGAAAAAATTGTGTTGTAATTGGTAGAAGTAATATTGTAGGTACTCCAATGAGTATTCTTCTGTCACGCAATTCAAGCATGGGAAATTGTACAGTAACACTTGTACATTCGCGTACCAATGATATTTCCAAGTTTACGCGTGCTGCAGATCTTATAATTGTTGCAATAGGTAAACCACATTTCTTGAAAGCTGATATGGTAAAAGATGGTGTGGTGGTAATTGATGTAGGAACTACTAGGGTAGTTGCCCCTGAAACAAAAAATGGATGGCGATTACAAGGTGATGTAAAATTTGATGAAGTTGCTCCCAAGTGTTCTTGGATAACTCCAGTTCCAGGAGGTGTCGGACCAATGACAATTACTGGCTTACTTCAAAACACATTCCTCGCTGCCAAAAAAGCTGTGTATTAAGTTTTTGTTTTTAGAAATTTAATAAATTTCCTTCAACCTATTGGTAATCTCCAAAACTGCTGGGCAAACCATTGTATTTCTCATCGTAATATCGAGAATCTGATGGACACGTTTTCTATTCGTATGCGGATAGCCACGACAAGCTTGAGGTCGATCTTCATAAACAATACAATAGTTTTCTGAATCTAAAAATGGGCAAGGGGCTGTATTGAGGACAAAATCGCCGTCTTCGTCCATGAATAAATATTTTTCAATAAATGGGCCAACATTCATTCTCATCGCTTTGGCTACTCGATCAATATCTTTTTGTTTGAAAATGGGTGAAATGGTTTTACAGCAATTCGCACATTTCATACAATCGGTACGTTCAAAAACTTCGTCGTGGAGTTGGTGTATTGTATCGTCAAGGTCTTTGGGTTTTGTGCGAATAAGTTTATCAAAAAACTTCTCATTTGATTTTTTTGCCGATGCTGCATCTTCACGAAATTGTGCGAGTCCCATGCTGCGAATTTACAATGAAATTTTCGTTATTTGTATCTTCTTATAACTACTTGGACATTCGATTAAATTGCGTATTTTCGCGATTATTTTTTAGTCATTAAACAGGAATTATTCTAATCTAAATGAAACTCGCTGTACCAAAAGAAACCAAATTCAAAGAAAACCGTGTAGCACTTACTCCAGATGTTGTAAAAGACCTCGTAAAAAAAGGTTTTGAAGTTCAGGTTGAAAGCGGTTGTGGTATGAATTCCTTTTTCTCTGATGATGCTTATACTGCTGCCGGCGCTCAAATTGTGACCGATGTTAAAAATATATATGGCGATGCGGATGTCGTTTTAAAAGTAAATGCTCCTTCCCCTGAAGAAATTGCAAGAATGAAAAAAGGCGGAATTCTTATATCATTTTTATTCGCAGCAACCAATCCTGATGTTGTGAATGCTTGTTGCAATGCAGGTGTATCGGCTTTTTCAGTTGATGCAATTCCCCGTATTTCACGCGCGCAAAAAATGGACGCATTGAGTTCTCAAGCAAATCTTGCTGGATATAAAGCTGTTTTGATGGCTGCCAATCAAATAGGAAAAATTCTTCCGATGATGACCACCGCGGCAGGAACAATTAAGCCAACAAAAATTGTCATTTTCGGAGCAGGTGTTGCCGGACTACAAGCTGTTGCAACTGCAAAACGTTTGGGTGCCGTTGTTGAAGTAACCGATATCCGTCCTGAAACAAAAGAACAAGTTGAGTCACTCGGTGGCAAATTCATTGAAGTGAAAGGAGATGCCTCTGTGAAAATTGAAGGTGGATATGTAAAAGGTGTTTCAGATGAATTCTTGAAAATGCAGCAAGAGTTGGTTGGCAAACATGTTCAACAAGCCGATATTGTTATTACAACTGCATTGATTCCTGGTAGAAAAGCTCCAGTGCTTGTTACTGAAGAAATGGTGAAGAGCATGAAATTCGGTTCTGTGATTGTTGATATGGCTGTTGAATCGGGTGGAAATGTGGTTGGCAGTGAGCTGAATAAAAATATTGTAAAGAACGGTGTAACAATTATTGGTGAGGGAAATATTCCTTCTTTGCTTCCGATGAATGCCTCCGATCTTTATGCAAAAAACATTGCAACCTTCTTGACTCACCTTGCTGATAAAGATAAATTCAACTGGGAAATGGAAGAAGAAATTACAAAAGGATCGCTCATCGTTCATGCTGGTGTAGCAGTTCACCCTTCCGTTTCAAAACCAGTTTCTGCTTAAAAAAAATGGAGAGTTGTTGAATTAGTAATTCAATGAATTAAAAAAATAAAAAGATGAGTGAATTTGCGGAAAAATTGAGAAGCAGAAAGAAATCCTTTGCAATTGATATTATTAAGTATGGTCAAAAACTTCCTAAAAACGAGGAAACATTCGTAATAAAAAAACAATTATTTAAATCGGCAACCTCAGTTGCTGCTAATTATCGTGCTGTTTGCAGAGGTAGATCAGATGCAGTATTCTATTCTAAATTGTGCATTGTTGTGGAAGAGGCCGATGAAACAGTTTTTTGGCTTGAAATGATTCAGGATTCCGGAATAAACAAAGGAGAAGAAAATACAAAACTTCAAAAAGAAGCAAATGAATTACTCGCAATTTTTTCTTCATCAAAAAAAACCATGAACGCCCGTTACAATAAAAAAGGAAAATTAAATCCAAAGACTCAAAAATCATAATACTTAATTCACCAATTCATCAACGTACTAAAATACCATTTTTTTATGCAGGATATCGCAAAACAAATTCTTCAGTTCATCTTCGACAACAAGGAGATGTTGTATTTTGTCATTCTTTCCATTTTTGTTGGAATAGAAGTAATCGGCGGGGTGCCAACAGTTTTACATACGCCACTTATGTCGGGCGCAAATGCAATTCACGGAGTTGTAATAGTTGGCGCGATTCACGTAATGGTACACATGGAAGAACCTTCAACACTTGCTTTGATTTTAGGATCACTAGCAGTTTTACTTGGAACACTGAACGTCGTTGGCGGTTTTGTGGTTACAGACCGAATGTTAGAAATGTTTAAAAAGAAAAAGTAACGCAGCTAAATTTCAAAAAAAGGAAAATCCAAATCCCAAATGAAGGAATATTCACAAGATGATTTTTTTGCACAGGTTTCAGAGTCCCTAGAAGCCGAAGAATTAAGAAAAATACTGTCAACAAACCTGAAAATAATAATAAAAAATCAAACTAAAAATTAAAACTCTTTTCCTTTTTGGAATTTGGAATTTTAAAATTTGGAATTTCTAAAGTTATGAAAACAAATTTATTAGAAGTATGTTACCTCATTGGTTCGGTAACATTTATTATCGGATTGAAAATGATGGGCAACGCCAAGACTGCGCGTAAGGGAAATCTTATTGGTGCTTTTGGAATGACTGTTGCTATTCTTGGTACTATTTTCTTGCATACCAACGAAGTTTCTCCAATGATTTATGGATTGATTGGTGCTGCAATTCTTGTGGGTACAATTATCGGTTGGATGACAGCGAAAAAAGTGCAGATGACAAAAATGCCTGAGCTCGTTTCTATTTTTAATGGAATGGGTGGAGCTTGTGCTGCGTTAATTGGTTTGATGGAATACCAACACAACATGAATCAGCTTAGCGCATTGATTCCTATTATCGCAGGGCTCGTCATTGGAAGTGTTTCATTTTCAGGTTCTGTTATTGCATTTTTGAAATTGAATGGAACTTTAAATAAACCAGTTCGCTTGCCTGCTTATAATCTAATCAATAATCTTTTCATGTTAGGTGTATTTGTATTTGCAACTTATATGGTAATAGGGCCAGAGATATTTCGCGGATCTTTTTCCCACGTGGCAGACGACTCTTTAAAATTAGTTATTACTTCAAGTGCAAATATGTATTTGTATTTGTTATTTGGAGCTGCAATTATTTATGGAGTTCTTTTTGCCTTGCCAATTGGCGGGGCGGATATGCCTGTAGTAATTTCGTTACTCAACTCATTTACTGGTCTTGCTGCTGCGTTTGGTGGCTTCCTGTATGGCAACTATGCCATGTTAACTGGTGGAATTTTAGTTGGATCTGCTGGAACACTTCTCACACTTGCAATGTGTAAAGCAATGAATCGTCCTTTGAGCAATGTCATCTTCGGTGCGTTTGGTGGTGGTGGAGCAGCAGCTTTGGGTGATTCTTCTAAAGGATCAATAAAAGATATTAACGTAAGTGACCTTGCTGTTTTAATGAATTATTCCAAAAAAGTGGTCATCGTTCCTGGTTATGGTCTTGCTGTTGCACAAGCGCAGCATGTTATCCATGAATTAGAAATTTTATTGGAAGAGCGTGGAGTAGAGGTGAAGTATGCAATTCATCCTGTTGCAGGTCGAATGCCAGGACATATGAATGTATTGCTTGCTGAATCAAATGTTGATTACGATAAACTTGTTGAGATGGATGAAATTAACTCTGATTTTCCAAATACAGATGTTGTTTTAATTGTTGGAGCGAATGATGTTGTAAATCCTGCTGCGAAATCTGATCCTTCATCACCAATTTATGGCATGCCAATTTTGGAAGTTGATTTGGCAAAACATGTAATTGTAAACAAACGTTCGATGAATGCTGGGTATGCTGGTATTGATAATTTACTTTTCTACGATCCAAAATGTTCCATGTTTTTTGGTGATGCGAAAAAAGCATTGACCGAGTTGGTTGCTGAATTAAAAACGCTTTAGTCAGCTACCTTTTTAGAATATTTTAAATAAATAAAAATTCCTTCCATAACGGAAGGAATTTTTATTTAATCAAGAGGTTATCATCAAAATAATTTGTGATAGCTATTTCAATATTTCATACCTAAATTATAAAAAACAAAGGCCCAGATATCGGAGAATTCTTCAATCTGTTTGTCGGTTGGTTTACCTGAACCATGTCCAGCGTTTTTATCAATGCGAATCAGAATCGGTTGGTTACCTTGTTGTTTTGCTTGCATGGTTGCTGCAAATTTGAAAGAGTGCGCTGGCACAACACGGTCGTCATGATCGCCTGTGGTGATGAGCGTAGCAGGGTAATTTACTTCTTTGATGTTGTGTAGTGGAGAATATTTAAAAAGACAATTAAACTCTTCTTGGTTTTCACTCAAGCCATAATCGCTGGACCAAGCTCGACCAATTGTGAATTTGTCGTAACGCAACATATCCATTACACCAACCATTGGAATACACACTTTGAATAAGTCAGGGCGTTGTGTTTCGCAAGCGCCAATTAATAATCCACCATTTGACCTTCCTTGACATGCGAGTTTTTCTTTTCTGGTATATTTATTTTCAATCAGGTATTCCCCGGCAGCTATAAAATCATCAAACACATTTTGCTTGTTGCATTTAATTCCGCCTTGGTGCCAATTTTCTCCGTATTCATCACCACCTCTGATATTCGCGACACAATATATTCCACCTGACTCTAAGAATACAGCACGGTCTGTTCTAAATTCGGGTGCATAATGAGAAGTGAACCCGCCATAACCAAAAACAAAACATGGATTTGTTCCATCTAATTTAATTCCTTTTTTGTGCGTTATAAACATTGGAATTTTTGTACCGTCTTTGCTGGTATAGAATACCTGTTTCGTTTCAAAGTCCTCAGATTTGAAATCTATTGTTGGCTTAAAATACAATGTAGAAACGTTTGTATTTAAGTTGTATTTAATAATTGTAGGTGGACTTGTAAACGTTGCAATGCCGATAAAAACAAGACTGTCGTCTTTATCACAACTCAATTCGCTTATTGAAACCATTTTGTCTGTCGGTAAATCACTTATTTTTTTGCCCGATTTATCGTAAATCATTAATTGAGATTTTACATCTACTAAATAATTCAGAATGTATTTGTCTGCGGCAATGGAAACGCCTGCAAGATTATTTTTCGTTTCAGGAATAATTGTTTTCCAATTAGATGCTTCCGGATGATCGAAATCAACTTCAACCAATTTATAATTTGGCGCAGCACGGTTGGTACGAATGATTATTTTGTGTCCGATGACTTCCAGAACGCCATAATCATCTGATTTTTCATTGAGGTCAACAATTGTTTTGAATTCAGAGCTCGGATTGGTAAGATCTTTTATCATTAAACCATTTCCGCTGGTAAATTCAGAAGAATAGATGATCAGCCATTTTTGATCGTCAGTCACTTGAGAACTAAACATACGATTTGGATGCGCTTCATCTTTGTAAATTAATTTATCTTTTTCTTGTACATCACCGATGGTATGAAAATATAATTTTTGATTTTTATTGGCTTCTGAAAGTTCGCTCCCTTTTGGAGTATCATATCGGCCGTAATAAAATCCATTGTCCTTCCAAGAAGCACCTGAAAATTTTATCCATTTTAAGTGATCAGCTATATCTTTTCCTGTTGCAATATCTTTTACAAAAAATTCTTCCCAATCAGAACCTGCTTTGCTGATTCCGTATTGCATGTATTTACCATCACGTGAAATTTCCCATCCTTGCAAGGAAATGGTACCGTCGGTTGATAAAGTATTTGGGTCAAGTAATAATTTTCCATCCCCATTCAATCCTTCTTTGTAAAAAAGAACGGATTGGTTTTGCATGCCATTATTTTTTGAATAAAAATATTTTTTTCCTTTTAGATAAGGCGCACTCATTTTTTCAAAATTCCAAATTTTTCGAAGACGCTCGGCAATTTTATTTCTAAATGGAATTTTGGAAAAATAGTCTTGCGTTAATGCATTTTCTGCATCTACCCACTTTTTGGTAGAATCAGAATTATCATCCTCCAACCAACGATACGGATCAGGTACTTTTGTTCCGAAATAGGTATCAACAGTATCAACTTTTCTAGTATTTGGGTAATTCAGTTTTGTTTCAGTAGTACAAGCTCCTAATAGGAAGAATCCGAGTAGTGGAAGGTAAATTTTCATTTGTATCTTTTTTATTGATTTTCTAAGCTAAAGTAGTGCTTTCATTTCAAAAAATGAATTTTATTGACTTGGTAGTTTTGATTCTACCAATTGATAATAAGTATGATTTTTAATTTCAACATTTTTATTAAAAGGAACGTATTCTATTCCGATTTTCTATATATTTTTATACTTCAATAATAAATTATTATGTTAGAAGAAATGCAACCAAAAGATAATGACGCTAATGCAATAAAAACGGAGAGCAAGTCCATTAAAACACAAGTTGTTTATCGTTTATTGGATGGCGTTTGGGAAGATTTTGAAAATGTGCTTTTAATTGATAAACTAGCATTTTATAAAATATTTTACCGGCAGTTAAAATCAAATGGTGAATTACTTTTAGAAATTGAGTTTGATAAAGATGGCTCAGAATTGACCAAGACGACAAATACGTATAATGACGCTGGATCAATTAGCTTAAGTTCGATTTACAATGAAGGTTTGTTCATTGAAAAAACTGAATATACATATGACGATAAAAATAGATTGGTAAAAGAATCGAAGGAGTTTGATGAAGGTTATCCATTAAGTTCTACTTATTTATATGATGAAGAGAATAGAGTGATTGAAAAGCGAATTGAAGACAGTGATGGTGAATTACAGAAGAGAGAAACATTTTTGTATGCTACTAATTGGAAGGATAAAGTAGTGAAGCATGTAATTTATGACGAGGAAAATAAAGTTTCAGTAGTTGAGGAAAATGAGTGGGAGGAGCGAGAAGGACAAGTAAAAGCGAAAAAATTTATTGTGACAGATATTTTTCTTGATAATTACAGACGCACTGAGTTTTTCGATCCTCGCACACGAGAAGATCATATTGTAATGGCGACATTTGATGGTAAGGAAAAGGTTTTAGAATATGTAAAAACCTTATTTGATGAAAAGGATCGTGAGCTGGTTGAAGAATCTGTTTCAGTAAATGATTCTGATAATTTTAAAGTTTTCTATTCCTACGATGAATTAGACCGTGTAATACTTCAGGAGCAAAAACAGGCAGATCTATTGATGAGCAAAATCAATAGGCGCTTTGGTGAACATGGCTTAGCAGATTTAATTGCAGTCCATTCTTACTCAAAAGGAAATTATGTTGATGTATTTGAATATGAATTTTACTCCTGAGTTTGTCACTTGTCAGTTTCCTTACTAGATTTTTTTCGTCGGAAATCTAGTTCAAATCGTTTTAAAGGAGTTCACTCAAATTTCTAAACAGTACGATCTAGGTTCATCACTTTTGTCCAAGCATTAACAAAGTCCTTAATGAATTTTTCTTGAGCATCTAGCGAAGCGTAAACCTCTGAAATAGCTCGTAGCTCTGAATGCGATCCGAAAATTAAATCGGCTCTAGTAGCAGACCACTTTACTGTTTTTGTTTTCCGATCTTTACCTTCAAAAATTTCACCTATATCATCTATTGCATTCCATTCCGTGTTTACATCTAAAATAGTTATAAAGAAATCGTTACTTAATATGCCAGGACGATTAGTAAATACTCCATTTTGAGAAGCATTGTAGTTAGTATTTAATACACGCATTCCACCAAGTAAAACAGTCATTTCAGGAGCTGTTAAATTTAATAATTGTGCTTTATCAATTAATAATGCTTCTGTTGTAGAATTGCACGAAGTTGCTTTGTAGTTTCTAAAACCATCAGCTTTTGGCTGTAATACTTTAAATGATTCTACATCTGTTTGATTTAGCAATGCATCTCCTCGTCCTGGAGAAAATGTAACTTCTATTTCAATTTTAGCATCTTTAGCCGCTTTTTCAATTGCTGCGCAACCTCCTAAAACAATCATGTCGGCTATAGAAATAGCTTTATTGCCTTTTTGTTTTGAATTAAAAGCGTTCTGAATGGTTTCTAAAGTAGATAAAACTTTAGTTAATTGTTTAGGGTTATTTACTTCCCAACTTTTTTGAGGTTCTAATGTAATTCTTGCTCCATTTGCCCCACCTCTTTTATCAGAACCTCTAAATGTTGATGCGGATGCCCAAGCTGTTGAAACTAATTCGGAAACGGATAATTCAGTTCCTAAAATTTCTGATTTTAAATTAGAAATATCTTGTTCATTTACTAATTCGTGATTTACTTCAGGAATTGGATCTTGCCAAATTAATTCTTCTTTAGGAACTTCAATTCCAATGTAGCGTGAACGTGGTCCCATATCTCTATGCGTTAATTTGAACCAAGCTCTTGCAAAAGCATCCTCAAATTCTTGAAAATTTCCTAAGAATCGTTTTGAAATTGGTTCGTAAATAGGGTCCAATTTTAATGCCATATCTGCTGTAGTCATCATTGGAGCATGCCGTTTTTTAGAATCATGTGCATCTTCTATTAAAGAAGCAGCCGATTCATCTGTAGGTGTCCATTGAAATGCCCCAGCAGGACTTTTTACTAATTTCCATTCATATTTAAATAATGTTTCTAAATATCCATTATCCCATTTTGTTGGATTAGGTTTCCATGCACCTTCAATTCCACTTGTGATAGTATCACCTCCTTTGCCAGTTCCAAAACTGTTTATCCATCCCATTCCCATTTTTTCAATACGCTCCCCTTCTGGTTCTCTACCAACATGGCTCTCATTTCCTGCACCGTGTGCTTTACCAAAAGTATGTCCGCCAGCAACTAAAGCAACTGTTTCTTCATCGTTCATAGCCATTCGTGCAAATGTTTCTCTAATATCTTTAGCTGATGCCAATGGATCAGGTACACCATTTGGTCCTTGCGGATTTACATATATAAGTCCCATTTGTACAGCTGCTAATGGATCTTGTAATTCTCTTTCTCCACTGTATCGTTTATCTCCTAGCCATTCTTTCTCAGGGCCCCAATCAATATCTTGTTCTGGTTCCCAAATATCTTCGCGTCCACCAGCAAATCCGAAAGTCTTGAATCCCATTGATTCTAGCGCACAGTTACCAGCTAAAATCATTAAATCGGCCCATGACAATTTATTACCATATTTTTGTTTAACAGGCCAAAGTAGGATTCTAGCTTTGTCCAAATTTCCATTATCAGGCCAGCTATTTATTGGTGCAAATCGTTGGTTTCCTGTTCCAGCTCCACCGCGACCATCAGAAATTCTATATGTACCTGCACTGTGCCATGCCATTCTGATAAATAGTGGTCCATAATGTCCATAATCTGCTGGCCACCAATCTTGAGAATCGGTCATTAAGTGAATAATATCTTTTTTTACAGTTGCTAAGTCTAAACTTTTAAAAGCAGCTGCATAATTAAAATCATTTTCCAGTGGATTTGACTTGGAAGAATGTTGTCTTAAAATGCTTAAATCTAATTTATTGGGCCACCAATCTTTGTTTGAAGTTCCAAAGCCTGTTTTTTTTGTTGATTGCCCGTGTGGAAAAGGACATTTATTTTCATTTGAGTCACTCATAGTTTATATTATTAAAAATTTGCATTCATTTCTTGAAAATTTCAAGTAGCATTTTTATCAAATAGGGTCAAGCTTCATTATACCTTTATTTTCCATTAATGATTGCCAATTTATTGGTTTAATGGTTATTTTAATAAATACTATTTTGAATACACAAAAGTAGTATTTCATCGCTTATATTTCTTCACATACCGATAAAGTTTTTTATTAATAATTATTAAAATAGTAAAAATTTTATATTGTAAATCAACCTATCCTTTCCATCTTTGCAGTCAAATTGCAGCAAATAATCTATTATAAACTAATTTAAAAATAGTAAGAAAATGAGTATTAATGTAGGACAAATGGCTCCCGATTTCAAATTACCGAATACGGAAAAAGAATTTTTTACTTTGAGCCAATTCAATGGCAAGAACAATGTGTTGCTTTTATTTATTCCATTTGCATTCACAGGCGTCTGTACAACAGAATTGTGCAGTGTACGTGATGATATTGCGCGGTACACGAGTGCGGGAGCGGAAGTATTGGCAATTTCTATTGACTCTCCTTTTGCATTGAAACGATTTAAAGAAGATCAAAATCTTCCATTTCAATTACTTTCTGATTTTAACAAAGAAGCAATTACTGCTTTTGGAAATGGATATGCAGAATTCAGTTGCGGATTAAAAGGAGTTGCGAAGCGTTCCGCTTTTGTAATTGACAAAAATGGCCTTATCCAATATGCAGAAGTTTTAGAAAGTGCAGGCGATCTTCCAAATTTCGAAGCTATTAATAAAGTATTGGCTGGATTGAACTAAGTTATTTTGAGATAGTGAAAATGGGTGCTGAGGTCATGCTTCATCACCCATTTTTATTTTAATGAGATACCTCTGAAGAATTGTCGTAATCGATTCCTTGCTTAGTAAGAATTTTTCTGCTTACCCAAGCGTAAAATGCGAGGTAAATAAAACAAGCAACTCCAACTAAGTAACTCCATTGAATTCCAAGTCTTTGGTCATCGGCAAGATAGCCTTGTAGCCAACTGATACAGCCCCCCCCAAATATCATCATTACAAGAAAACTAGCTCCTGATGTTGTATGTTTTCCCAATCCAGCAATTGCTAATGTGAAAATACATGGCCAAAGTGTTGAGCAAAATAATCCAACACTAATAAATGCATAAACACTTACCATACCACTTGATAGCATTCCCACAAATAATGAGATTATTCCAAGTATTGAGAAAATTAAAAGTTGTCGTGAAGGATTTCCTTTTGTAATTAAGTCGGCAACAATTAAAATAAGAATAATTGCTGCATACAAGTAAAATGGGCTAAGATCATTATTAGCAATTTTATTGACAAGAAGAAAGAAACCAAAGGCCAAATAGGGGACAATGAATTTCAAAAGGAATTTCATTTTTTCACTAATATTAAATGTACCTACTGAAGAGGTCCACCTACCAACCATTAAACTAGCCCAAAATAAGGAAACGTAAGGAGCAGCCATTTTCGTTGAGATGCCAGCCTTCTGTTTCATAAACTCAGCAAGATTTCCAGCGGTGCTTACTTCTACACCCACATAAACAAAAATTGCAATCATTCCCATCCAAAGTTGGGGGTAGGAGAGAGCACTTTTTCTAGCAGGTATTAAATTATGAAGCGGATCGGTGATTTCTTCTTCATGCTTAATATCTGGAATTGAAGAAAATTTAAATACAATTGCCGCTATGATGAATGCAGCACCAAGAATGAGATATGGAATTTTAACACTGGAAATATCCATTGCGGATGAATTTCCAGTTATTGCTCCAAATATAGCGAAACTGACAAGTAATGGTCCTAGTGTTGTTCCCACATTATTTACTCCCCCAGCCAAACTTAATCGTTGCGACCCTCTTCGTGGATCACCCATGACAATAGCTAAAGGGTTTGCTGCAGTTTGTTGTAATGAAAAACCAAGTCCTACAATAAATAGCCCTGAAATCATTAAAGGAAATGAAGCTGTTTCTGCTGCAGGATAAAATAACAATGTTCCAATGGCTGAAATAACAAGGCCTAATGCGATACCATTTTTATAACCAATTCTATTTAGAATGTCTTGACCCGAAAGTTTAGAAATTAAGAAATAGAGTAGCGAACCAACAGTGTATGCAACATAAAACGAGAAAGAAATCATTTGTGCCTGCCATTGTTCAAGGTTGAGTTTCTCCTTAAAAACAGGAATGAGAATATCATTTGATGCGGCTACAAATCCCCAAAAAAAGAAGACTGAAATCAGAATGGCAAGTGGTCGGTTTTTCAATGGTTTTAAATTTGATGACCAAATTACAGATTCTTTTTGACCGTCAGCGTTTTTGTGATTTTTAACCCAAAACGGTTGCCATTTCCTGCTAAACGCTTAAAAATTATGATAAAGCATAATTTTTATTTTAAAAAACGCTCATTGTTATTTGAAAAGCCCTTTTTTTTTTCGTTATTGTGGTAGATTTTAAAATTGTATAAATTATATAGTAATGAAGCTAAAATCCCCCACACTGCTACTTGCCTTTGGCAGCGCATTATTTCTTTCAGTATCCTGTTCAAATGATGCAAAAGAAGGCGCATTATCAGATTCTACAAAAGATTCTTTGACTGTGTCTGGAATCAAGATTAAGGATCAGAATTTTATGGTGCCATCACCTATGATACTTGCTGAAATGATTAAAAAAAGCGGCGCGCTTTATGATAAAAAGATGATGAACCCAGTCGCAAGTTTATCCAGCTATTCTGATGGATTTAAGCAAGGACTCAATCTAGGTGTTTATGGTGCCGACTTGGGCTATGTAACGATGTATGAAAATACAGGTGACGCAATGGAATATTATAAAACGGTGGTACAGCTTGGCAATTCGTTAAAAATAACAGGAAGCTTTGATGACAAGTTAATGAAGCGTTTCAATGCAAATATTGGAAGAAAAGATTCTATACTTTCTCTTGTTGGTGATGCGTATCGACGCAGTGATAATTTTTTGCGCGAAGGCGACCAGGACGACATCGCCGCTTTAATTCTTGCGGGGGGCTGGATTGAAAGTACTTGGTTTGCACTTAAAATTTACAAAGACAAGCCGAACCAAAATGTAGCAGTACGAATTGGTGAGCAAAAGGGAACAGCATCTGGAATTCTAAAAGTTCTAATGGATTTGAATAAACCAGAACTGGAATCACTTATCAAGTTATTTTCGGACTTGAATAATGTTTATCAAAATGTAGAAATAAAATACTCATTTGCTGAGCCTACAACAGATGAAGGAAAGCATTTGACAATTATTAACGGCACTACTGATGTAAAAATAACTTCTGAACAATTAATTGAACTTACAGCAAAGGTTGCTGCCGTTCGTAATTTCATTATCAACTAAATTTCATTATCAACTAATAGATCATTAGAATTATGAAAAAGCAAGCTCTCATTTTCTTATTTATTATTTCCATTTGTTGTGTACTTCCTTCAAGTGCATATGCTCAGTTAGATGTTACTACTCAGCTTACAACGAAGCATATTATTCCGCCTTTTGTATCTGACGGGCAAACCTATCGGGCAATGGTGCTATCAGGACAGAATGCCGAATTCCATGCGACATTTTTTTCAGGAACAACGTATCGCATTGCTGCAGCAAGTGGCTCAACTGATGGAAACCTTTTATTTTCAATTTATTCTTATCAAGCTAACACTGGCGAGCGTCAACTAATTTTTACAAATGCTGCTCACCAAAATGCACCGTTTTGGGACTTTAAAGTAAATGCTACTGTAGAAATTATTCTTGAAGCTAAATTGAACCCTGCATCTGGTAAAGATTCTGGGTTTGCAATTTTAGCAGTAGGATTTAAGCAATAATTTATTGGGTACTAAATTTCTGCTCTATTAATTGAATAGGGCTTTTGATTTTTAATTTCGATAAAATAATATAGCCATACTATTTAAATATTAGTTGAACCAAATACAAAACACAATTAATCTTATATGAGTGAACGGATTCTTAAAGCGTTAATGCAACTTTTTGCAATCGTTTCTAAGGTGGATGGCATCACTTCTGCTAGTAGAGGAATTGTGGAGTCTTTTTTAAAGCAGCAATTAAGTCTAGATTTAGTTGATCAATATCTTGCTGTATTTGATGAATTTATTGCAAGTCATGTAAATGTAGCTAAGCGCAAAGACGGTTCTGAGAAACGAACTTCTCTCAATTCTGTTAAGGTTCTTCGAATCTGTACACAAATTAATGCAGAGCTTACCCAAAAGCAAAAGGTGGTTGTATTAATTAGACTACTAGAATTTGTTCATTCTAACTATGGAATTTCTGATCAGGAACTTCTGTTTGTACAGACAGTTTCTGAATTGTTTAATGTGGACGAAGCAGAATTTGTTAGGATAAAGAGATTTGTAGAAGGGAAAATTAATACAGTTGCTGATATTTCAGAGATCTTAGTGATTGATGCTCATGTTACCAATGCCTATCAAAATGCCCATCATATTTTTGCTGAGTCATTGGGTAATTCCAGTATTTTAGTATTGTATGTTCCAAGTGTTGGGATGTATGCTTGTCGTTATTTTGGCGTTGGGGAATTAAATCTGAATGGACAGTCAATGATTCTTAACAAGGTGTATATTCTTACACCGGGTTCCTCGTTACGTAGTTCTAAAGTACAACCTATTTATTATAGTGATATCATTAGTTCATTCCTCAGCAGTAAAACAAGTTCAAGAATTACTTTTCATGCCAATAATCTTGAGTTTGCTTTTACTGGTGGCAAGCTGGGCCTACGTGGTGTAAACATTCACGAGGAGTCAGGGAAGATGATTGGAATTATGGGAGGTTCAGGTGCTGGTAAGTCGACTTTATTAAATGTTTTAAATAGCAATGAAACACCTACAAAAGGTGAAGTGTTAATCAATGGAATAAATATTCATTCCCAAAAAGACAAGATCGAAGGTGTCATTGGAATGGTTTCGCAGGACGATTTACTCATTGAAGAATTAACAGTTTTTCAAAATCTTTTTTACAATGCAAAACTGTGTTTTGGTAATTTAAGTGATGAAGAAATTACAAAAATTGTTGATGATCTACTTGCTGATCTTGGCTTGTATGAACCACGCAATCTGAAAGTTGGAAGTCCACTCGATAAGAAAATTTCTGGTGGTCAACGAAAGCGATTGAATATAGCGCTTGAATTAATTCGTGAACCTTCTGTACTTTTCGTTGACGAACCTACCTCTGGTTTGTCTTCTCGCGATTCTGAAAATATAATGGATTTGTTGAAAGAGTTAGCACTAAAGGGAAAATTAGTTTTCGTTGTAATCCATCAGCCTTCGTCCGATATTTTTAAAATGTTTGACAAACTACTTATTTTAGATCGTGGAGGTTTCCCTATCTATAATGGTAATCCTGTTGATGCTGTTGTCTATTTTAAAAAATTAGTGAATCAAGTAAACAGCGACGAGAGTGAATGTCCTGCATGTGGAAACGTTAATCCAGAACAGATTTTTAATATCATTGAATCTAAAGTTGTTGATGAATATGGTAATTTGACACGCACCAGAAAAATTTCTCCAGTTGAATGGAATAATTTTTATGTGAAAAATATTGAATTAAAAGAGGAAAGTATTGTTACAGTTACTGATAATCCGGAGAGTACTTTTAATATTCCTAGTAAGATAAAGCAGTTTTTTGTTTTTGTTACCCGTGATGTACGTTCGAAATTAACGAATACGCAGTACATGTTAATCAATTTGCTGGAGGCACCTGTTTTAGCATTTATTTTAGCGTATTTAATAAAGTTTTACAATACAGATGTATCCAATAAAGTAGGATATGTTTTTCGTGAAAATGAAAATTTACCTGCCTATTTATTTATGTCAGTTGTTGTTGCATTGTTTATTGGTCTAACTGTTTCTGCTGAAGAAATTATTCGTGATCGTAAGATTTTAAAACGAGAATCTTTCCTTAATTTGAGTCGTTCAAGTTATCTGATTTCTAAGATTAGTATCATGTTTTTGTTGTCGGCAATTCAGACCCTTACGTTTGTTTTGGTTGGCAATTATGTACTTGAAATAAAGGGTATGTGGCTTGACTATTGGTTGGTATTATTTACAACTTCTTGTTTTGCAAATATGTTGGGGCTGAATATTTCCTCTGCATTTAATTCGGCAGTAACCATTTATATTTTAATTCCATTTTTAATTATTCCACAACTCTTATTGAGTGGTGTAATTGTTAAATTTGATAAACTCAATCCTACAATTGCTTCCCAACAAGCTGTTCCTGTTGCAGGTGAATTAATGGCTTCGCGTTGGGCCTTTGAAGCACTTGCAGTGAATCAATTTTCAACAAATAACTATGAAAGGCAGTTTTTTAACTACGACGAAATGGTTAGTATTTCTGATTTCAGAAGAAATTACTGGATTCCGCATCTTCGTGGTAAAATTGATAAATGCGAGTCTAATTCAATTGTTATAGATTCTAGTAATTTCGCCCTTTCGAAATTAAATAATGCCAATAAAAAGTTGTTTTGCGATAGTGTTAATGTTGAACTCAGCACAGATATTTCTTTAATTAAGTCAGAAATATCAAGTGATCTTTCTCGCATAAAAGAACTTGTTGCTAGGAAAAAGATAAATGTAATTGCTGCTAGTTTAATGGCTCAATTGGAGTCTTTAAATAAAAAAATTGTACTTACGAATCCACTTCATTTTTCGAAAGAAGCGGCAGACGAGATGAGGTCTTATTTTGATCTTGTGAATACGATTTACATGAAAGTATTTAATGCGAACAGTGATGCGCGTGATCGTTCGATTAGAAATCAAACAGAGGATAAAAATAATGCTACAGCTGAAAGTAAAAAAAATAATTTCAATAAAGTTAAAGACGATTATTTGAATGAAAGTCTCGCCGATTTAGTAAAAAATTCAAACGAGTTTAATAAAATAAATGAACATGGAGGATCTCTCATCCAGCGCGCTGACCCTATTTTTCTAGAGCCGTATAATTCAAATTGTGGTAACGCGCACTTCTTTGCGAACCGTAAGAAAATTGGCGGGCATTATTTTGATACCTTTTGGGTAAACATGTGTGTGCTATGGGGGATGTCTTTAATTATGGTCATCACACTTTACTTCGATCTGCTTCGTAAAGTAATAGATGGGATTGGATCAGTTTTTGGAAAATTGGGAAAGAAAAATGATTTTCCTGTTTAAAAATTGTGAATTTTAAGACAATTTAGAAAGCGCTTCTTTCATTCGTTTCGCGGCTTCAATTAATTTTTCATCCGAAGTGGCGTACGATATACGTATGAAATTATCATCTCCAAATGCAGCGCCAGGAACAATAGCAACGTGCGCTTCATCCACTAGGTATAAACTTAAATCTGTTGCATTTGTAATCCGTGTTTCTTTGTAATTTTTACCGAAAAAATTTCTGACATCAGGAAATAAATAAAATGCTCCTTCAGGTACGTTAAGTTTCATTCCAGGAATAGCTTTTAAGGCATCCAACATCAAATTACGTCGTCGTAAAAATGCATCTCGCATGGGATGTGTAGTGACAGGATCAAGTAACATAGCTGCGTGCATCGCCTTTTGTGTAATGGAACTTGTTGCCGATGTAAATTGACCTTGCATTTTGTCGCATGCTTTGGCTAACCAAAGTGGTGCTCCTAATATTCCACCGCGCCAACCTGTCATTGCGAACCCTTTTGAAACTCCATTTATTGTTGCTACACGATCATAAATAAAATCGAATTGGGCCATGCTTTCATGCTTGCCAATAAAATTTATGTGCTCGTAAATTTCGTCAGCTAATACATAACATTCGGGCTGCTTCGAAATCACCTCTGCGATACCTCGCAACTCTTCTTTTGAATATACACTTCCTGTCGGGTTACACGGAGTGCTAAACATAAACAAGCGCGTTTTGGAAGTCATTGCCTTTGCAACTTGATCTGCAGTTACCTTAAAATTATTCTCAAGTGATGTTGGAATAATTACGGGAACGCCTTGTGCAAGTTTTATGAGCTCAACATAGGAGACCCAAAATGGCATTGGTATCAGCACTTCGTCCCCTGGATTTACTAAACTCAAAACCACGTTTGCGATTGATTGTTTTGCACCTGTGGAAATTACAATTTCATCTGCTGTGTAGAGCAAATTATTGTCACGAAGAAATTTATCTGCAACAGCTTGACGTAGCTCTTTGTAGCCAGAGACGTGTGTGTAGTATGTAAAATCTTTTTCTATCGCTTCCTGAGCAGCATTTTTTATGATGGCAGGAGTTTTAAAGTCAGGTTCACCTAAACTGAGACTAATTATATCAACTCCGCTTTCTATTAGTTCACGACTTCTTCTAGCCATCGCAATTGTTTGCGATTCACTTAGCCTGTTAATGCGGTCCGCTAGATGCGCCATATTTTTTATTCTTTCGTTATGCTTTAAGAAAGCCAAATGTAACTATAATGTACTCTTCTTAGGACTTCACTTAATTGGGTTTTCAGCAGGGAATTGTTCATTTTTTATTGAAATTTTTATTGATTTAATGGCAAAGCGTATGCTAAAGCCCAAATGATGCAATGAATTTATTTTTACTGTGGTTTAAGTTAAATAATTGATATTTAGAATTTTATGATTTATAAATTTACAAATAATTCTATTATTCACTTAGCATTACGATGAATTGGATATCATTTTCGAAATGGAGGGGAAATGATTATTTTTACAAAATACTATTTTCAAAAATAAGTAAAAAGACATGGCTTCAGGCAACACTTCTTCCGACACACTTTCTATTCTATTTGATATTTTAAAATTTTTATTGCCTTCAGTTTTTGTTTTTGCAGCTGGTTATTTTACTGTAAAAAAATTCCTTGATACAGAATCAAAGCGTCGACTTGCTGAAATTCGATTAGCGCATCAAAATGTTGTTACACCAATGCGTTTGCAGGCCTATGAACGTATGGCTATTTTTCTAGAACGGATTAATCCCAACATTCTTATTACGCGCACTTATAAGAGTGGAATGAGTTCCCGTTTGTTGCAGTCAGAATTAACCAAAATGATTAGAACTGAATTTGAACACAATCTTTCCCAACAAATTTATATGTCTAATCATTCTTGGGAAATGGTTAAGACAGCCAAAGAAGAAATTACAAAACTTGTAAATATTTCATCTTCAAAATTGCCCGCTACAGCAACAGGCGTTGAATTGAGTCAAACAATTCTTCAAATTTCTCAGCAGATTGAGAAATTACCAACGCAAGTGGCTTTAGAATATATCAAGAAGGAAATTGGGCAAATATTTTAAATTTCAGATTTTAATTTAATTGATTCTTTTAAAAATATCAATTTTTTACTTGCCAATATTTTTATCAAATAATTATGAAGTCGAAGGGGAAAAATGATTTAAATAAGAAATTTCTAACCGACTCAGGTATTGAGATTAATCGTGTTTATCCAAAAAAGGATATTCAAGAAGAAGAACCTGGAAAATTTCCATTTACGCGAGGTGTACAGTCCGATATGTATCGTGGCAAATTATGGACCATGCGCCAGTATGCTGGTTTTTCTACAGCTGAAGAATCAAATAATCGGTATCATTTTTTGTTAAAGAGTGGAACAACTGGACTTTCTGTTGCGTTTGATTTGCCAACTCAGATTGGGTATGATTCTGATCATGTATTTTCGGAAGGAGAAGTTGGAAAATCGGGTGTAGCTATTGATTCCTTGCAGGACATAGAAATACTTTTCAAAGGAATTAAACTATCGGAAATAACAACATCGATGACCATAAATTCCACGGCATCTATATTGTTGTGTATGTATATTGCACTAGCCAAAAAACAAGGCGCAGATCTTCATCAACTATCTGGAACAATCCAAAATGATTTGCTGAAGGAATATGCTGCTCGTGGTACTTATATTTATCCACCTAAAGCATCAATGCGTATCATTACTGATATTTTTGAGTATTGTGCAGTACATGTTCCAAAGTGGAATACGATTTCAATTTCTGGTTATCATATTCGTGAGGCGGGCTCAACTGCAGTACAGGAATTAGCGTTTACGCTTGCAAATGGAAAAGCCTATTTGAAGGCAGCAATTGAAAAAGGATTGGATATTGATATTTTTGCAAAGCGCTTGTCATTTTTTTTTAATGCACACAATAATTTTTTCGAAGAGATTGCAAAATTCCGCGCTGCTCGACGCATGTGGGCAAAAATAACAAGCGACCTTGGTGCAAAGGATGAGCGATCAATGATGTTGCGTTTTCACACACAAACGGGAGGGTCAACATTAACTGCTCAACAGCCACAAAACAATATTGTTCGTGTAACGCTTCAGGCGCTCGCAGCTGTAATGGGAGGAACTCAGAGTTTACATACAAATGGTTTTGACGAAGCATTGGCACTGCCATCTGAGGAAGCTGCGAGAATTGCATTACGTACACAGCAAATAATTGCTTTGGAAAGTGGCGTTCCTGATTCCGTTGACCCGCTTGCAGGTTCTTACATGGTGGAGGCCTTGACCAATGAGGTGGAAGCTAAAGCATGGGACTATATTGAGCAAATTGATGCTATGGGTGGGAGTGTAGAGGCAATTGAAAAAGGATTTATGCAAGATGAGATTGCGGGTGCCGCTTATAAATATCAAAATGAAATTCAACGTAATGAGAAAATAATTGTGGGTGTAAACAATTTTCAGGTTGAAGAAAAGCCGATGCAAAATTTGCTAACGATTGATGATGAAATTAGAATTGTGCAAATTGAAAAAATCAAAAAAATAAAAGAAGATCGCAACAATGAAAAAGTAGCCGATCTTTTAGAGAAACTGGAAACAGCTGCAAGGGGAAGCGCTAATGTTATGCCTTGTATTTTAGCTGCAGTGGAGGAGTATGCGACGCTCGGTGAAATTTCAGATGTTTTGCGTAAGGTATTTGGAGAATATAAATAATTCTCATCGTTGTATTATTTTTTCTCTAACGAATCTTCTACCAACAAAAAAATATCTTCGTTGTCTTTTTTCATAAGGTAACGCTCTCTTGCAAATTTCTCTAGTAATTTAGAATCTGATTTTAATTCTTCCCCCTCTTTTTTGTTTCGAGCAATTTCGTTTTTAAAGTAGTTTGCTTCAGCCTCCAATTTTTTTACACTTTGATATCTTTCGTATTGGTAGAAAACATCATTTCGATCAAAAAATAATAACCACAAGGTTAGCAGCATTACGGTTAAAACATATTTATTTTTAACTACTGAATATAAGAAATTCAAAATTTTCACGAAACGAAATTACACATATCTATATTCAATTTACTATTTGTGTAAAACTTCGCCCGATTGTTAATAGCTGGTTTTAACCCTCGCTGCGATTTATTAATCCCCTCTAATACAATAGACAGAATGTTTGAGGCGAAATGCTTGTTTTTATAGTTTCATTCTCTTCTTATTCCTCAGGATGTGGTTTTAAAAATGCCATTTATAATCATACTGAAGGTTAGCTTAATTAATCAATTTATGATGTTTTAACACTTTGCGAATTTGGTAACGAAAAACTGGCCGATTTTTATGATAATCAATTAGTTCTGTTTCTTTATATTTGTAATCTAAATACTATAATAAAGTGAAAAATAATTATTCTTTAATTCTAAATGCGATACTCGTTGTAGCTGTTGCTGTTTTATTTTACCTCCATTTTAATTCAGACCTATCTAGTTCTTTAGCAAAGTCTGATGATGTCCCAACTATAGATTTGTCGAAAAAAGCATTTTCTGTTCCAAAAAATCTTTCTACTTCGAGGGTTTTATATGTTAACATTGATTCTGTTGGTGTAAAATATGATGCTTATGCTGATTTGAGTTTGGAAACTAATGCCAAAGCAAATGCGTTGCAAAATCAATATCAGAAAAAAGCAAGAGCGCTTCAATCTCGATTAGAGTTGTATCAACAAAACGATGCTAAACAATTATTGTCGGATAATGAAAAGTTAAGGGAAGAGACGGCATTAAATGAGGGAAATGAGGAATTACAAAAAATGCAGGAACAAATGGGTGTTCTCGAAAACAGTGCCATGGGTCAAAATGCGAAAATCACTAATGACATTACAAATTTCTTCAAGGTTTTTTATAAAGATAAAAAAATAGATTTTATTTTAGGTTATGGTGGTGGTAGCGGTGTGCTCTATGCAAATGATAGTCTCGATATTACAAATGAGGTATTGCAATCACTCAATGAAAATTACCGACTCATTAAAAAGTCTGCTAAAAAATAATAGTTTGCGCTTTTTAAGACTTGTTTTTGATTATTCCTTTTATAATTATTTTCATTATTGTTTATACTGAATAAGATGTTATTAAAATGGGTTTAAAATATCCCGCCCCTACGGGGCTTTGAAACAATTTAAATTGGTTTTTCTACCAAGATTTCGTCCCTACGGGACTTAAATATGGTCTTTATTAAACATAGTCCCGTAGGGACGAAATCTTGGTAGAAAACAACATCCAGCACGTATTAGAAGCCCCGTAGGGGCGGGATATGGTTTTGTTATTAAATTTTATTCGGTATAGACTTTATTTATATTTTCTAATTAATTAAAAAAAATATGGCTGTTGAAAGTGGTTCTTCTCTTTCGCTTTTGAATAAAATTAAGAGTGTGGAAGAGTTTCATGATATATTTAATATCGGTAATCGATTTGTTCCTACAGGAGTAGTGCCTGCTGACGAAGCAACGCTTCGTTTTAATTTATTGAAAGAGGAAAATGAGGAATACCTCGAAGCATGTAAAAATGGTGATTTGGTTGAAATTGCTGATGCTTTAGGTGATTTATTGTACATCACTTTTGGCACTATACTTCGTCATGGATTGCAGTTTAAAATCGAGGAGGTTTTCGATGAAATTCATCGTAGTAACATGTCCAAATTAGATGAAAACGGAAAACCAATATTTCGTGAAGATGGTAAAGTTTTGAAAGGAACGAATTATTTTAGACCCGATATTAAGCGAATCATTGAGAAGTAGAATGTTTTATGTTATCCAAGGATGTTCTACAACAACGCGTATTATTAATATAATACCAGAGATTATTAAAATAATTCCTGCTATCATATTTACTTTCCAAATTGTTTTGTCATTGAGATAGTTTTTTATTTTACCTGCTGCAAGCGATTTTAAAATATCTGTTCCTAAAACTGTTGAAAGAGTAGCGATAAAGAAAACAATAACATTCAATGGGTCTTTGTCCAATTTATTTGAAGCCAATGTTATTGCCCCAATCCATAGAAATAATACAAATGGATTCAAAAGATTCATAATAAATCCTTTCAATGCCGATGCGGTATAAGTTGTTTTTTTAATATCTATTATTTCCCCATCCTCATTCTGTACAACTGGCTTTTTTAACATTTGAATTAGTCCATAAACAACTAATATGATACCCCCACCGAATCCTACTGGTATCGCATATTTTTCATTCATTAATATGCTTGAAATTCCAAAATAAGCAAGTAGGAGGTACGTTAAATCGCTTGCAAAAATCCCCAATGCCATAGCGACTCCATTTCGATAACCGTGTTTCAAACTGGTTTGAATTAAGCCAAAAAATGCTGGTCCTATTGAAAAGCAAAGTGCAATACCGAATAAAATCCCTTGACCTATAGCTGTTATCATATTAGGAAATTGAATTTTCTAATTTGTATTTTAATACATGGGCTTTCCAGCTTTCATACCTTTCTGTTTTTATAACGCGTGGAAATTTGTGCTGCCCCCCCTCTTTTCCATTTTCTCGCATCCAATCATTGAATACATGGTTTGGAAGCAAATCAATAAATATTTCTTTTAATCCCGCCATACGTTCAACACGGTAATCATCATTTAACGTTTTTAAAAATTCATCAATAGCAAAGCGGACTTTATCCTTATCAACAACATCGTTTGTACCCAAGTACCAATGGTGTGCGAATAGATTTTCATAATTTAATCCGGCAACGGTATACTCACTGATTCCAATATTGAATTGATCAGCAACTAATTCGATTGCGCGATTCATATTATCTTGTGATAAGTGTTCACCGCATAAACTCAAAAATAATTTTGTTCGACCAGTAATTTTTATTTCTGCCTTTTCAACATCAGTGAATTTAATGGTATCTCCAATCAAGTACCTCCATGCTCCTGAACATGTACTGATGAGAATGGCATATTCGGTTTGATTGTCAACCTCTGATAGTATAAACGAAGTTGGGTTTGGTAAGATTGTCCCTTCACTGTCAAAATTATCGGATGTAAAAGGTACGAATTCAAAAAATATTCCATTGTCGAGTAGTAGTTGAATGCCTTCTGAATTTGGTCTTTTTTGAAAGGCGATAAATCCTTCTGATGCTAAATATGTTTCAAGGTATTTTATTTCTCTGCCTAATAATTTTTCAAAACTTTTTTTATAGGGCTTAAATACAACGCCCCCCCAAATATAAATTTCGAGATTCGGCCAAATGTCATGGATAGTTTTAACATTATGAAATGCGATAATTTTTTCGAATAATATTTGAACCCATGCTGGAACGCCACAGATAATACCAATATCCCAACTTTTTGCATTAAGCACCATTTCATCTAACTTATTATTCCACTCTCTTTCACGTGCAATGCGTCGCCCTGGTTTATAAAAATGTTGAAACCAAAATGGAATACTA
>Ga0208975_1000010_pt1 | contig 127448 bp, 169 predicted proteins | sample GreLakmeER78MSRF_FD_187700 | JGI IMG/M metagenome (GOLD analysis project Ga0208975, IMG submission 187700) | Freshwater lentic microbial communities from great Laurentian Lakes, MI, USA - Great Lakes metaG ER78MSRF (SPAdes) | ecosystem: Environmental > Aquatic > Freshwater > Lake | place...
CTCGAATCATCGGCGGTGCATCCTGTCATAAGGTTCGGCGCTTTAGGGCCATCATTGATGTTCGTCAAGAAATCAAAGAAGCTCAATGGTTTGGTGTCGCTCATCGTATTATTTCCATTCGACGTTGCCCATCAGCTCGGTCAGACAAGCAACAAGGTTGAGTTCCTTATCGGCAACAAATGCCGATTTGTAAGAATAATCTGCCAAGATCAGGACCGCGCCTGGGATAGAGCCAGGATTCGCGATGTCATAGAGCGAATCATAGATCTTACGAAACATAACCGTTCCATCCAGAGCAGTATTGTTCGAGACCCAGGAACGCATGCTCTTGAAGTCTTTGGTCTTGAGGTACGAAACAACCTGAGCGATGTTCTGATCACTCATGCCGACCAGCGCGACCGGATTGATCTGACCGCCCGAGCTGTGACGCTGACACTCATTGACAACACGTCTCCAATCAGGAGCATACTGGATAATGAGGTCAGCGATCACGCTCTCTTTATATTCTACACCTTCACTCTTTAGAATGAACTGAAGACGCTTCATGAAATCACCTGCCAGAGAAGCCAATTGCTTCTTTGTTGTATTGAACTCGATCACCGCACAACGACTATGAAGCGGCTCGATGATACGGTTCTTGAAGTTGCAGGTGAGGATGAAGCGGCAATTGTTACTGAATTCCTCGATGAAACCGCGAAGCGCGGGCTGAGTCGACTGAGCATTCATGTAATCAGCCTCGTCGAGGATGACTACGCGATAGCCGCCGGAGAGCGAGACACTCGAGGCAAACTGCTTGATCTTGTTACGTAAGACATCAATTCCAGATTCCTCGGAACCGTTGATGAGCATATAATCAAGGTCAAGCATATTGCATAATGCCCGAGCGACAGTGGTCTTGCCAAGACCGGCAGTGCCAGTCAAAAGCATATTGTGCATCTGACCGGTCTTGACGATCTCATTGAAGACTTTCTTCAATTCGGCCGGAAGGATGCAATCATCGATGGTTTGTGGGCGGTATTTTTCGCACCAGAGGAATTCAGTAGAGTTCATAATATAGTTGGTTGAAGGAGTATCTTACAGTATAGTGATCTGATTGTAAATGTTTTTTACGTCGGCCGTCTCACTTTCAAATTCGGCCATGGCTTGCTTATGGTACAGCTTCGAGACCTTGCGAAGCATCGGTTTTGGGATGTCAAAGGCGCTGGATGCCGCGGTCAGGATTTCGTTGACCTGTTCGCGAGCAACATCCATCTTTGACATTTGTTCCGAGATTTCTTTCATTACGCCGAGCATCGCTGCGCGTGCCTTATCATCTTTTAGTTCAGTGGTATCCATAATTTTAATCGTTTTCTGAGAATTTCTTTTGATCGTCAAGTTTGATTTGACGAACCGTTTTTGTTGTGTGTGTAGGGGTGGTAGGTTTTTCTTTTTCCTCGGCAACAGAACCTAGGATCAATAAACCTATGAAGGCGGCAAAGATCCAAAATAAGACAGAATACAAGAACGTCATGATAGGACTTCTGGCATGACGGGCGATTGCCCGGGTGCCACGATATCCTTTAGGTGGATTCATGTATTTTACCCAGAGGATTACTCTTCCGGGAAATACGAATGCCTCATACAAGAGCGAACTTCTCTTCGAACCGTCTAATCGATCTTTAGCCATATAAAAAATGAGTAATAAGGTCGGGTCAACGTTTTAATTTTGACCCGACCTTGTGCTTATTACCAATCAACCTTCTGAGTCAAGGGTCAATTCAAGTTCTCCTTGAACCTCGCCTTCGGGAGATTGTTCTTCTTCGGTAGGAGGGCTATTTGCCTTGATGAAGGTTTCAAGGCGAGTAGCCAAATCACCGACGATAGTGAATTCCTTAGATTCGAAACCACCACGACGTGCGACGGTCGCGATGATGTTTGACATAAGGATGAAATCACTCAAGGTGATCGGTTGTTCGCTGGTAACGGTTTCTTCTTGTTGTGTTTCTGTACTCATAGGGAATTGTGTAATGTTAGTAGGAGATTGCATGGATATTAGGCTTCGAAGGTAGAAGTCTTCTCGAGCGCGATGAAATATTCAACTGCGACGGATTGATTCTTCCAGTGACTGATGAGCTTCGAGGAGATTTCCACGACATAGTTGCCGGCAATAACCTTGAGGTTCGAGATGAGGAACTGAAGATCAAAGGATGCCTTCGATGCGTTGTTGTCATCGATCACGATGCTAAAGGAGTTAGCAGTAGGATTCTTCGGATCAAGCACAGCCAAGGAGATGACGCCGTCTTTGCCTGTGATGGAGACTACGCTATGTCCAAGGGCACCACCTGCCTTACGAATTTTGTTGAGACTATCAGCAGTGACTTCGACGGTCACATCCGCATTGGGCATATTGATCTTCTTCGAAGGAGTCGTCAGGATGCTTTCATCTGCGAAGCGATACTTAACCTTGGATTTGCCAGAGGAAAGGACCACGCTGTCCTCAGAGAAGTCAAGATCTGGTTCACCGACCAAGTCGATTGCCGAGAGAAAGCCAGTCAAATCATAGATTCCAAATTGCTGAGGAAAAGCCTCGGCGATGGTGGCGATAGCCATGATATTCTTTGCCTCGCTGATAGTCGAGAGGGGTTCACCGGGTTTCACAACCAGATTGGAATTGATGGTTGCAAAGTTCTTAAGGATGCTGAGTGTATCGGGCGATAGTGTTGTCATGATATGATTATTATATATTGTTTTTGTGAGATTGTAAACCTAATTCTTTAGTTTTTATTGGAGTCAAATTCGAAGTAGAACATCATGCAACAGATCGCATGAGCAGCATGATGAAGGCCAGTTTCTGGATCATGAGATTCGCCCTTCAAGAGAGCCCACATGTGTCGCATGGCAGCCGAGAAGTAGCGTATCTTGCCATCCTCGACGATACGCCAATTGTCTCTGGCGTACTTAGCAGTTCCAAATGTGAGAACCTTCACCACTTCCTCGAGCGCGAAGGGAGGAACCAGACTATAGTCAGGCTTCTCGTTATCAAATTTAAGTCCGATTGGTTTCTTCATAATAAAGGAAAGGAATGAGGCGAGAGCGAATCATCGCCTCATTCCAATTAATGCTTATCGGGCACTCTTCTTGCTCGAACGCTTTGCGACTGGCTTTTCGGCAGCCAACGAATAGACGGTACTAACGTTGCCGCTACGATCAGCGGTGCGAGCAGCCTCGATATCGGCGCCGATCGAACGCAGATGGTTGATCACGCGACGTGGATCACGGACACCGGCATTGCGGGCATCTTGGGCCGAGAACGTAACGCCGGAGAGGAGGAACGTCAGGAGCGCCTCGCGTTGGCTGGTGCGGTTGATCATGGAGGTCAGTTTTTGTGTCAGTTTCTTTGTCATATGTGTGTTGTTTGTGTGTTGGTGGACTCAAAGAGGCGTGAGTCCTTTCGCCATGAGAGCATTAGAATGGATACGGTTCGCTCGGTTCGCTCGGTTCGCTCGCGGTGAGAAGCGGAGCGACCTGCTTATCGGCATCGATCTTGGTATAGAGGTCTAAGAAAGCCGAGCGAGTATCGTCATCGAAGCGGGCGATGCACATCATGATGGACTTCATGCGATCCTTGAAGATCGAGTGAGCCTTGACGATATGGCACAGACGACGAGTAGAGATGAGTTCATCGACACCTTCGGCTTCGTAGGTCTTGCGAATAACACCGGACCAAGCGATCAGCTTGTCGCAGAATTCAGTGTCATCCACCTCCAGTGCCTCCATGTGCTTAGAGACGATGGTGTGCTCGACAGAGGAGGATGGATATGGTTGGTCGATGGTGGCAACGAAACGCTCAATGAATGCCTCGTCGATGATGTTGGCAGCGCTGTAGCGACCGTCTTCGCTGCCACGACCCTTGGTGTTGGCAGTCGCGATCACATTGAAGCCAGGAGCAGGCGATACGACCTGACCAATCTTCTTGATGAGGACTGGCTTGCCCTCGAGAATGCCTTGAAGGCACATAATCTTGTTGGATCCGCGATCCAACTCGTCGATCAAGAGGATGCAGCCTTTCTCCATGGCCTTGATGACTGGTCCTTTGTGGAAGACAGTCTCGCCATTGACCAGACGAAAGCCGCCGATCAAGTCATCCTCATCCGTCTCGGGCGAGATTTGAACCCGAATGTATTCACGCTTGGCCTTAGCGCAGGCTTGCTCAACCATCATGGTCTTGCCGTTGCCGCTCATGCCAGAGATGTAGAGTGGAAAGAACATGCGAGAATCAATGATCTTGCGCACGGACTTGTATTCGCCCCATTGGACGAAGGTGGAATCATTTGTTGGGATAAAAACGTCTTCGTTCATGAGGGATGCGATAGGCTGTTGAGGCGTCACCGTTTGAATAAGCTCGACCTTGGAGGCAGAGGAAGAGGCAGCAGTGCGAAGTGAATAGGCTCCACGACCAACCTTGTTGGAATCGTCAAGGAATTCTTTCTTGATCTGGTTGTAAGTCATGCCGTTTTGGCGGCCGATGTCATAGATCACCGAGGACTTGAATGAGGAAGTGTCGCCCGGAAGGGACATGAGGGCAGCGATAGTTGATTCAATATTTGTCATAATGTAGAGGAGAGGTTGCTTACGAGGTTATTCTACCAAATTTGGAGAGTTTGTACACACCTTTTTACATCAAAGGTGAATTATTTTTAGGCGCACAAATCGGCGACCATGTTGTCAAGTTCTTTGAAGTTTTTCTCCATGGAGGCACGAACAGAATCTGCTTTGTCTTGGGCGCCAAAACTTTCAAGCTCGCGAATCGTTTGTTGCTGGCGTTCGATGTAGACGCGAAGCTCGATGATTTTTTTATTCCAGAAGATTTGATTTTCGTTCATAATATAGAGGAGGCAGGTTGCTTACAAGGGAGATCTTACCAAAAATGGGGCCAATGTACACATCTTTTTACGTTGAAAGTGAAAAAGATTTAGACTTCCCCCGTTACCAACGGGTTGTGTATTTAGACTTCCCCCGTTACCAACCTCTTATGCAACCAGCTCGGCGAACTTGTTGAGGACGATGCGGCTCGTACGCTTGTCGGCGCTATATTTTGTGAATGCCTTGGCAAGCTTATTCTGGCCAGAGGTGCTCGTCATATCGACAGCTTCATCGATTTCAGGATCAAAGCTGTCATCATCGGCGACATCAAAATCACTGGCCGAGATGATGAAGTATTGGTCAAAGCAGAAACCGTTCTCAATGAGCAAGCACTTGTTCTTGCGAAGAAGTGGTGCCATAGCCGCGACCTTCTCAGCTGCAGGTGTCCATTCAAGGATTTGAGGAATTTTGCTGTGGCGAATCGAGTTGATGGCCGAGCTTTTGAGTTGGCTTCTCGAGGAGGTGATGAAGAAACCGAGGGTCGTGCAACCCGTCGTGATCTTGAGGTTTTCGATCAGGACCGCATAGTTGAAGGAAGGATTGCGATAAGACAGTTCGATCTGACGACCATTGAGTTTAACTCGAAGCAGCGCATGGCGATCCGATACGGTGTCCTTTACGAATGCCTCATTGGCGCGATCATCGCCCGTACGAGGGCCGCTGCCGTCTCCATCGGTCAAGAAGATGACATTCATCTTTTGAACCTGATGCTTCTTCTTGAAGCGATTGACTAGTTCATGAGCAATCATGATCGTCTCGTAAAGAGGTGTGCCGGCCATACGCTCATATGTGCTAGCGAATGGAAGGTAAGGCGAGCGAGCAAAGGTAGCATCGACTTCATGAAGGAACGACTGAGCTCTCAGTTCGCGGCAAGCAATCTCGTAATCTTTCTTGGACATGGTCGAGTTGACCAGTTCAAAAACACTGGCGTGACTAACACTCAATTGGCGGCTGCTGACATTGGGTTCACGAACGAATCGATCAGGATTGGTGAAGCCATAGACTTCGAATGGAATGCCAACTGCCTTGCAGAAGAAAACCAGATTGAGAGTATGAGTGATCACCTTGGAAATCTCCCAGCACATTGAGCTGGAATAGTCGATGAAGAAGATCATGCCGTGATTCTTGGCATCGGCCAGTTTGGTGACGCTCTTAAAGATCTGATCCTCAAACTTATAGGAGTGAAGGCGATTTACATCGATGGAACCGGTAGTGGAACGCTGGGCTCGGCTGTATTGGAATGCAGCCTTACGACGCTCAAATTCTTTTACCAACAGATTGACGTGCGACTTGGTAGACTTCTTAAAGTTCTTCCAATCCTCGGTGACGGTGAAGAGACTCATGTAGTGACTATAGTCGCGAGCATACAAACGTGATTCCATCACCTTCTTGACAGGAATCACCGAGTCCATCATTTGCTGCTTGGAAGGGGCAGCAACTGGAATGTAGTCGGTGATGTTCTCTTGAAGATTTGACAGTTCGCTCTCGAGGTCGCGTAGGGTTTCGGAGGTGAGCTGCTCTATCAGCTCTTGGTTCATTGCCTCGGCACCCTTTTGGCCAATCGATTGGCCTTCTTGTTTGAAGGCATCTTCACTCTTTTCATCGGTCTCTTGCTCAGCGGCTTTACCGTCGTTACATTTATCGGAGTCAACCTGGTGTTCTTTGCCTTCCTTAGCGGATTCTTGTTTGCCTGAGGAATCTTGGCTTTCACCACCTTCAGGCGAAGCATCATCAGGAGAAGGAACGACATCGCCTTGGCCTTCTTCTTCATTGTCATCATCTTCTTCAGCAGCATCTGGCTTGTTGGCTTGAACTTGCTCCTTGATCATCTCGAAGATGTCAGCACAAACTGCAATCACATCATCGATCGACTTGGTCTCGAGGCAACGCTGATAGATGGCCTCCTCAGCATCATTCAATGCAACCTCAATGAGGCTGCCGATTTTGCCACGAAGGTTAAGGCGATTGATGAACGTCATGGCCGAGATGTCTTGGCCTTTGATCTTGAAAAAGTCGTTCTCGATAAAGTAGGAATATCCACCTTTGAAGGAGGAGATGAGACCAGGATATTGATCTTGCACCATCTTCTCGATGCGAATGTCCTCGACGATGTTCAACACATCGAACGGGCAGTTTGGAAGCACTTGCTTGAAACGCTCGATGCCGTCGTGTGGTGTATAAAGAGCATGTCCAACTTCGTGGCCAACTAATAGGTCAGAGAGCTGTTTGTTGCTAACGTTCCAGGTCGGAAGGCCAAGGATTCGTTGCTTTACATCAAAGAACGCCGTATGATAATTGCCAATCTCGACGGTGATGTTCTCCTTGGCCAGGAGTTTGGCCAACATTCCTTGAGAGGCGGAGTTGACTAATGGAGTGGTTTCAAGCATGATAGGATCCTACCCTGTTCTGGGCAAAATGTACATGCCTTTTTTAATTATTTTTTCGCTATTAATAACCAATCGCTTATGCAGACTCCATCATCCTCGAGAAGTTCTTGATCTTCTCAAACTCGATCTTTCGCTCAAATTTGCTCTCGAGAATATCCTGTTTGTGGCTGATCACGAAGACATTTGTCTCGGCATCGAGCGTATTGAGGATTTTCATCAGGTTATCGATGCCATCCGCATCCAGAGATGCATCGAAGGTTTCATCGAGAATCATAAGGTTGGTGTTGGCCGAATTCTTCATCTTGGCCACTGCTCTCCAGGCAAACAGCAGACTCAGATCGATTTTTTGTTTTTCACCTTCTGAGAATGAACTGTAGCTAAAGTCATCCCTATGACGAGACTTGATCTGCTCATTGAAGCTCTCATCCAGATTGAACGAAACGAAGAAGTCAAAGATCTGAAGGTAATGATTGATGAGCTTGTTCATGACCGGCAAATATTGGCGAATGATCTTGGTCTTGATGCCAGTATCCTTGAGAAGTTCGGCGATCACTTCATTATAGGTTCGGTCCTCGATCTGAGAGCTTTTCAGGTCGCTCAGTGTGTCCTTCTCTTCTCGCAGATTCTCGAGCAGCGTCATGGCAAAGGAGGTATCACTCTCTGTAGAGGATTGGCGCAGATACTTGTTAAGATCGGTGATGCGACTCTCGAGTTGAGCGATCATAACATTATTGACAGTGATTTCCTTCTGAAGGTCGCCGAGCTCATCATAGGCATCTGATGCTTCATTGTAGCTCTGCTGAGTCTCAGCCATCTTTGCCTTGAGCATGTCATAGCCTTCTTGAAGTTCGACGGCTTTCTCTTTACAACCATCAAGCTTATGCTGCTTCATGTCGCTCTCGAGCTTTTGCTGACACGTAGGACATTCATCGTTACCTTCATAGAATTTTGCCTCGGTGACTACTTTAGCAATATTGTCCTTAATCTGCTTCTCATAAGAGAGCAGCGAAGTGCGAGTGGATTCTGCCTTACTCAAGGTAAGTTTCACACCAGCGGCTCGATCGCTCCAAATCTCCTTGTTCGAGGCATTCGTCTCCTGAAGTTTCTCGACGTTGGAGGTGAGAGTGTCGATCTCGTCGTTGTACTTGGCGGCATTATTTTCGTCGATCTGCTTGAGCGAATCGATATGCTTGCTCTGAATGATGATCTTTTCCTTGACCAAGACGAGATGGTTCTCGGTGTCCTTAATGGTATCCTTTAACTTGGCATTCCGCTCTTTCAGAGCCACGTTCATCTTGGTAAAGATATTGATATCCAATAAGTCTTCAATCACTTCACGCCTATGATTGGCGCTCAGTTGCATGAATGGAATAAAGTTGCTCGAACCCAGCACCACAACCTGATGAAAGCTCTTATGATTGAGTTTGAGGATATTGGTCTCTAGTAATTTTTGATAATCCCGAGAATGGGATTCTTGATTGATCATCACTCCATTTTGCCAGATTTCAAAGATGCCCGGTTTAATGCCTCTGATGATCTTGTACGCGATTGAGCCGATAGAGAATTCGACTGTGACCAGACAATTCTTACCATTGATGCTGTTGACCAGCTGAGGCTTATTGATGGTTCGATGCGGTTTACCAAACAAGGCAAAAGATAAGGCATCGAGCATCGTAGATTTACCGGCACCATTTGCTCCGACCACCAAAGTCGAGTTGCCAGGATTCAAATTCACGACGATCTCATTATCACCGCTACTTAAGAAATTTTTGTATGAAAGTTTAAGAAATGAAACCATCTTCTTGTCTAAATTGTTTTTGTAAATTAGTTAACCACGGTAGCATTTGAAGATTTTCTTTAATAGATAATTCTTCAGCAGTCATTCCTTTTTCCCATCCTTCTTTAATTGATATAATATGATCTAATTGATAAGCGCCGGACACACCGCACAATCCTCGTTTATAATCGTTTGGGTTGATTTCATCTTTGTGTTTATTATATGTATGACGTGTTAACGCATGAACTGCATTAGAAAATTTAGTATATTCTTTGAGATTTGGATTTCGTATTGGTTTAGGGCATGGTCCTCTAGTTTTTGACATTTTTGACCTAAATGATTCAGATATATACATACATTTTCTAGAACAACATCTATTTAATTCGTTTTCCAGCTGGAATGGATAATAATAGACATCAATTTCGCATACAGGACATTTTCTAAATCCTCCTCTACGTTTACTACCAGAACCAATTTTTCTTGCTGTTACACATATTTTATGCTTTTGTCTCCATCTTCTAATAGTAGAGTTTCCGACATTGAGTAATATAGCTGCATCTTCAGTTCTAATAGAGGCATCTGATAAAATAGTAATATCTTCAAGTTTGGGGTTAAACATACAAGTATTTATCAATACCATTTTTGTATGAAAGGGAGGTAAAGGTAACCATATTATAGAGCATCCATTTGTTGCGCCTCGACATAGAGTTCGTGAAGTCGATTCTTAATTTTATCTTTGTTCAATTCAGTTTCGATGGCCTCGACATAGCTATTCAAAAGTGTACCGGTATCTGCCATACAGATCGATTCATCTTCCACAGATTCGGCTGCGTATTCAGAGAATGATTCGACGATCTTGATATCAAATGGTTCGGCCGCTTGCAGTTTATCTATGTACTTGTCGAAGGCATAAGGATCCTTCTTCGAGTTGACGATCACCTTGATGAAGGTTCCTCTTGCCTTGCTAAGATCCAACTCATTGACGTATTCAATCGGAGAAGAGCTTTGTGAGTCATCATAGACCAGTCGTTGAAAGATGCACAATGGGTTACGAATCGCCAACAGTTCACGTGTATCGGTATCGAACACGTGGAAATACTTTGGATCGTTTGCATCGCTCCAGGTCAATTCGTACTGAGTGCCGAGATAATGAATGTTGCGATCAGAATTCTTGGTATGATAATGACCCGAGAGAACCATCTCATAGCGAGAGAAGAGTTCTGGAGGCATGCCATGGCTCTGAGCTGGAGCGCCTTTCATCATCTCAAATCCAGACAATTCCAGGTGAGAGGCAATGATCGAGGCATTTGCGGTCTCGATGAACCGCATGCTCTCGGCATAGTTATCGGTGGTGATCCAAGGCAACAGCGCGATGTTTACTCCATCGTACTCCTTCACTGTAGGCTTCATAAAGACATTGACCTCAGGAGAATAGTGAGAGAGGTATTCGTTCAATGAGCAGAGCGAATTGGTATTCTTCCAGTAGACGTCATGATTTCCTGGAATGATGTCCATCACCATACCATATTCCTTCAGCTTGTCCAAGAACATCTCACGATTACGCTGAAGCACCTTATAGTTCACATACTTGCGATGCTCAAAGTAATCACCGAGATGAATGATTTGCTTGATGTCATGCTGAACGCAATAAGGGAAAAAGATTTCCGAATAGAATCGTTCGCTATAATCCAGGAATATGTCACTGCCGCTTTTGACGCCGGCATGAGTATCGTTGATAAGGGCAATGCGCATATGAATTAGTCAATAAAGAAGGATTCGATGATTGTGAGTTGTTTCTTTGTGACGAGGAGTTCTTCGCCGTTTTCATCTAGAATGGCTCGCTTCTGGACCGCAGATTTTCTTGGCTTGCCGAATTGATTCTTGTGCGCCTCTTTGTCCTCGACTCCTGCGGCCTTGTCGCCCTTAAAGAAGGTGTCGTTCTTAGTACGAATACGCTCAATCATTCCTTCACCGGTATGGTCGCTATCGCTGCCAAAATCGGCAAAGGCATTAGAGCCAGAATGTTCGGCATAGAGGACCTTGATATCGGCCTGCTTCTTCTCCTTGGCAATGCGTCGGAGGAAAGCAAAGTAAGAAATCTGAGTGAAGTAGGCAAAGGCATTTGGCAATCCGGTGCGAGTGGCTTTGTTCACGTCATAGTTAGTGATTGCCTTGACACAGTTTTCAACTGCATCCATCACCATCTCATCCCTGTAGGTGTAGTTGATGAAATTGTATTTGTGGGATAGTCCTTCGCAAATCTTAAGAAAGCACATACCAACGTAATTGGGAATGATTCCTGCCTCCTTGCCTGCCTCCTTCGCCTCATTGACCGATCGCACGTAGTCGACCACTGCCTGAGAGAATTCCTTGTTGTTGACGTAATGGACTGATGCCCGTTTTTCCTTTAGCGTTGCCATGCCGTTATTCTACCATATCCGGGAGGTTTGTACACCTAAAAGTGATAAGAGGCCAAAAATAGTTTCACTGTCGTGAATTATATGGTGTACATACCAGGAATTTATGGTATAATACTACTAGATCAAGCTGCTGTTAATTGTTCCAATTTCGATTTGGATATTGATTCTTCAAGTTAGACCAATCAAACCCTTTATCCTCTTTAAGGATATCATCGTCCTCTGGCACCACTAAGGTTGAATCCAAGGCATCTGCTAGGTCGGCAAACTTATTTACTAGCAAGGCATCACAGTATTGCTTCTTCAAGGCAATCGCGGCTTTGGATTCTAGCATGATTGACGTTCGATAAACGATCACTGATTCACCGATGCCATACGGTGTAAAAGGAATCATAATAGTATGTATATCGCCGATCATGACGTTGGTGATGACTCTCTTTAGCTCCATCACGTTGCTCAACTCGATGGCATTCTCATGAGCATCAAGTAACTTACCAATGATCTGGGCACCGGTACTCAAGGCATAGACACGAATATTCATTCGCTCTAGATCTTCATAGAATTCCTTACTCAACATAGCAGGTCGATCTCATATAGTTTGTAGTCAAAGGATTCCTTAGCATAGATCTTAACTCTATCTATCGCGTGCTGCATCGTGTAGTTCTTGGCTTTTTTCCAGGAGAAGTTATCGGAGATGTCAAAGACGGTGGTTCCCCTGCCATCATCAGACTTTCGTAGTCCTCGACCAATGCTCTGTAATACCCTGATCTGGCTTTTCGTTGGCGCAGCGAATATAATCTGATGTAGATTCTTGACATTGATTCCTGTACTAAACGTACCAACACTGGCCACAATGATTGCATCTTTTTCTTTTTCTGTAATTTCTCGGATTCTTTCTCGCTCGTTGACATCGGTAGAGCCAGAGACAAAAAAGACCTTACGATCACCTTTGACTTTTGCCTTGATCATATCATAGAGAGGCTTTCCATGTTTCTGCACTAGGTTATATAGCACTAACGAATTGCCTTGCTGATCCACCGCCAGGTTTGTAATGAATCGATTGCGGGCATCACAAGAGACGATGAAATCAATCTCATCCTTATAGTCCATCTTACTGACGATCTTTCGAATCTCATCTGAATACTTTAAGACAAGACATTGAACCTTCAACGCTGCCAAGGTATTTGAATCCATTAGCGCCTTGGTCGTCGTGACCCTCTTTACAGGTCCAAAGTTTCCGGTAAGCACAAGCTCATGGACTTGAGTATTGTCTAAGGTGCCAGTGGTGCCTACTCTAAAGCGAGCATTGACCAGCGCAGCCATGATTGTATTCAACGATTTAGCCTTGAAAAGGTGTGCCTCATCTCCGATCACCATACCGAATTGAAGGAACCATGATTTAGGCAGCGTGATGGCACTTTGCCATGTGGTGACTACGACGCGTGAGGAGAAGTGAATCTTTTCTTTTCCGGAATAGATCTTGTGCACATCGATGTCTGCCTCGAACTCTGCATCTCGCTGTGAATAGTCCGCGAAATCCTTAGTCATCTGCTCAACTAGACTTGTAGTCGGGACAATGATGATTGCCTTTTGATTTTCATCCGATGCATGATCCAGGAACCAGCGAATCATAAGATAGATGATCAACGATTTTCCAGAACCAGTAGGAGATATGAGGAGCGCTCTGCTTTCCCTCATCGCATGGGTGAAGGCATCGATCTGATAGTCTCGAGGCTTAATCTGGTTGTTGCCACCAGTAATAGTCAAAGCGTCAATGAACGACGTCAATCGATCCATCGAAGGCACATCAGATGAAAGCAAAGAATCGTCTAGCTTGATTTCATAGCCACGCTGTTTGGCAAACTCGGCCAGATGAAACAATAGTCCATAAGGCAACGTATTCGATCTCTGATCAAAAAGTCTTATTTTTCCATCCCATAATTTATTTTTAAATGCCGGAATAAATTTGTAGCCCTCGGCAAAGAAAGTAAAGAACTCGCCGATCTCCATCAAGAGACCCGAATCCTTCGACTCGACCACAACGATCGATTCATTTTTCTTTCTTACCGTGATCATATGTTAAAATCCAGAGGTGAACTTCTTGAAGTCAATGATATTCTTGATATTCGAATGCCTCCACTTGATGTTGTCCATAATATCCTGAAGGGTCTCGACGATCACCTTCTGATAGTCGATCTGTGCCACGAGTTTGCTTATGTCGCTGTCAGTGGAGTAGAACATATCCATGTCACCCTTCATTGGTTTTGCCATTCCATCAAACGGATCATACTTCCATTGACGCTCATCCATATCGGCTTTGGTCATCTTGCCATTATAGTAGAGCCACTTGTCTTTCTTGAGCGCGATGAGCTGAGATTCCCTTCTCTTCAGCTGAAGCTTACTGATGCTAAAAACTTCAAGGTATTTTGCATGAAGTTTGGCGCTCTTCATAGAGGTTTCATCGAGGTTAATATCGTCGATGATCGAGTCTTCTTTCCAATCCTTTAGGATATCATCAAGTGTCATACTATGATTTATACACTCTTCAGGAAATAAAACTCATGGTGTCAAATCTGAATGTCACGTCTGCCTGAAGATATTCAATGTCGCCGTTTTGTGTGTTGAACTCCACTCCGTTCAAAGAGACAGGAAACGCGCTGGTAAACTTCACTTGTTTGTTGACTTTACTTTTGCTCGACATGATATTAAGAATCATATCGCAAAACTCTAATTTACCGGCAGATACCGAATTTATATTCAACCAATCGAAGATCTCATTATAGTTGTTCATGTCTTCATCTATCAACATCCGCACGTTTAGCGTATCGTACATGATTTTATCGCCAGGCATATATCCTTGTCTGTTACGAAACGAAGTAGTGACCTCGGCGTTATTGACGGTAGGAAGAATGACCGATGTGATAAAGTATTCGACGTTACCATATTTGGTCGAATCCATCGTCAATTTAAACCCGATCGGAGTTAAGAAATTACGATTGCTTGTCAGTGAACTGCTCATGAATCTATTTATTCAAAGACAAAAAAAGGGGATCCTTCTTTCGAAGGATCCCCCAAACTGAGAACTAAAATTAAATTTTAGTCTCGAGGTTTAATTACGCACCATACGGCGAAGGAGAAACACCGCCGAGGCCAGTGATTTCAATCTTACGGAAGTATTGGTTGCTGTTACGGTGACCAAGCACTGAGGTAGAAGTACCTTCAACATTGGAGGAAGTAACTGCACCACCAGCAAACGGGTTAGCAACGAGACCATAACGAGTCTTGAAGCCGATCTTCGGCTGGAAGCTGTTAGGATCGACGGCGCGAACCATCGTCAATGGAACGTATGGGCAATAGAACAGACCCGCGTCGTAGTTGTTCGTGCCGCGGAAACCGACAGTAGCATAATCGGTAGTTGCATAAGGGTCAACGAAGACCTTCATGCGACCATTGAGAATACCTGCGAAGGTATTGCCAGTGTCGTCGACGTTGAGGTTGGTGCTGAGAGCAGGAGCATAAGCAAGGACACCAGCGGCGGCCAGAGCGGAAGCAACGTTGCTTGAGCAAACAACGAAGTTACCCTTGCCACGACGTGTGTCTTTAGCGATACGGTTAGCTTCGACTTCCAATTGGAAGAGCAAGCCTTTGACCTTTTCGAGGAACCAACGACCGTCGGCTTCTGTGTCGAGGTCGAATGTACCGGAACCTTGGATCACTGCGTCGGTTGAAGCAGATGGGAAGTTGACTTCGTTGTAGGCTGCATCGAGAACGCCACCAAACTTAGCCTTCGAATTCACTGTGTTGATGATTTCGCGGTTAATTTCAGCAAGGATTTCGGTTGACAGGATGTTAGCCAATTCGCCTTCGGCATCAAGACCGTGAACGGCCTTAAGGTCTTGTGCGAGTTCCATTGTGTACTCGGCTTTCAGGGCGCGAGTAACAGCAGTAACGGTTTGCTTCTCGATGGTGAAGCCCATGTTGCCGAAGCCTCCGCCGTCGCCGGTAGCGCCTGTGCCGGAAGCATTGCTAGTGAGTGCTTCACCGTCTGAGGTAGCAAGACCACCACGACGAAGACCACCTTCACCAGTTTCACCAGCAACTGAGCCGGAGAATGCGGTGTCGATCGTGTTCATGAAGGCTTCCTTCGTGACGCCGGAACCACCATAGTTTTGATAGTTGCTCTTCATTGCGAAGATAAGGCCTGTAGGCATGTTCATCGGTTGGACCGAGGCGATGTCATAAGCGATCAGGTTAGGCATTGCACGACGAACCAGAGCAATAAGGACAGGATCCCAGTTGCTGACGGCCGAGGTACCAGTGGCTTCACCGAGGAAACCGGCTTGTGAACGCTCTTCTTGAAGGGCACGCTCTTGGTTTTCGAGCATCACCGAAGTGATGGCGCGACGATAGTTGTCTTTGAAAGCAGGAGCGTCCTTGGCTTCAAGGATCGGGGCCCACTTCTTTTCGAGTTGTTCTGAATTAAACATAATAGTTATTTCTAGTTGTTGGTTATTGGTTTGGGGTGTGTCTCTCTCAAATTAACCTTTAGCTGTTGCTAAACGAGACACGGCGGTTAAATACTTAGCCATCGACGGAGAGATCTCATTTGAGAAATCTTCACCTTCGACGATCGTTTCGATTGTTTCATAAACGGAATCACTTGATTCCTCGAGTGCTTTAACGTTGTCTTTGTTGGAGAAATAAGCTTCCTTGATTGTTTCCACCTTATTGCGGAAAGTATCTTCGGAGACGAATTCAACATCTTGAACAAGGTTAGCAAGTTTTGCGGCTTGTGTATCAGCCAAGGTCAGTGCGGCTTCGGCAAGAACCTTTTCACGAACGAGCACTTCGACTCTTTCGCTCAAGACCGTTGCATCGGCTTGTGCCAGGGCTGCTGATTCCTTGAGACCTGCAAGCTCGACTTCCAATTCGGAGACGAGATCTTTTTTGCTCTCAGGAACTTCAATATAGTTTTCAACGAACACAGTCTTCAGAGCACCGATAAAGTTCTCTGCGATTTCTGCGCGAAGACCGCTTTCGATAGCGACCTTGTTGTCTTCTACCCATGATTCAACCACGTATGTCAAGTAATTGTCAACCTTTTCAGCGAGGTCCTCACGCACTTGTGCGGTCTGCTCGGAGAGTTGGGTTTCGAATTGCTCGGCAAGTTTTTCTTTTTCTTCACGAATTTTGGAAGTAACAGCAGCCTCAAAAATGATGGCAGCCTTTTCTTTGAAGGACTCGGTAAGATTAGCTTCAGATTCAGTCAGAGCTGCAAGATCAGCTTCGTAAGATTCATTCTTAGTTGGCTCTTTGAAATCTTTCAAAGCTTTTTCAATTTCTGCTTTACGCGCATCCTTATATTTTTGATGAGCAGCGTCTGAAGCATCATTTAATTTAGACAATTCTTGTCTAACTTTATCATAATTATCCGTGCCTTTTGCAGCAGGAAGCTTCTTATACGCAACTTCATTTGCTTGTGAATGAATTTTATCATACGCATCATACAATTTACGAACCGCATCGCTCATAGGAACGTTGCGAGCCGCTTTTTGATATGCTGGAGTAGATTTCGGTCCTTCAACAGCTCCAAATTCGATCAGAGCAGCTTCTTCCAAAGTTTCTTCTTCAGTTGCTTCTTCTTCCAGAGTGACTTCTTCAGTTTCCACAACTTGTTCTTCGGAAACGATAGTCGATTCCTGTTCAAGCTCTAGTCCTGCAGCAAGTTGCTCTACGGTGACATCTTCGATGATGTCTTCTAATTGTGTATTTTCTTCCATAGTAGTTTAACTTTCTTTTGTTTTAGAGGTTGGAGAGGAAATCGTTAAAGATTCTCAATTGAGCCTCAGCGAGGTTCGAAGAAGTTGCTTTTCTGATTTCAGTCTCATAATTTTCAATCTGTTGAGGTTTGAAAATGCCATTCTCATGAATCCAAGAAACACCTTCCATGATGCCATTGACGAATGCCGATGGAGCAGAAGGATCCTGGACGATGTCAACCGTTGCCAGTATGAAATCGTTTTTTACACTCGAAGAGCCGTTTCTGTTTTCAACGGTTCCCATACCACGACTTGAGACGCCTAGGCGAACACCGCCTTCAATAAGACCTTTCACGATTTTTCCCATCGGGGTGTTCAGTATAAGCGCCTTTCCAACAACGTCATCACCGACCCATTTGAGTTCGGTGATGCGATGCGAAACTTTATCTAAATTGATTGTAGGACCATCAGGGTGATTCAATTCACCGACAGCACGTCCTGACATGACCTGCTCAGTCACGTACTTATTGACTGCATTACGTAAGACATCACGCGGATAGACCCGGCGATTCTTATTAAGCTTCTCGGCTTGCATGAAGACGCCTTCGATGAAGACATTCTTTTCAGTGCCAGTTTGATTATTTTCGACGACGTAATTGAGATTAGCGTCGTTATGTTCTGTGATTAATTTCATTATGGTTTTTTGACGAGATTCTTATAGAGTCCGCCTGGTCCAGCAAGTTTATTGCCTGCAGGACGGTATTTACCTAATTTATATTTGTTGTTGTATTCATCTTGGCTCATTGCGCCATGAAGAACTTTCTGAAAATCAAACTTTTGTCCGGGTGTTTGTGCTTCTTCAAGATCATCTTCCTCGCTTTCGACACCTTCTTTTTTGACTGGAGATGATAGCATTTTAGCAATGAAAGGAGAACCGGCATTGGTCTTATATTGACCTAACTTCCATTTCTTATTGTAATCATCCCGCTTCATTGCACCTGCCATGACTCGATCGAAGTCACTATTTTTGGCTCTCTCTTGTTCCGGAGAAAGATTCGATGCTTCTTCGAGAGTTTCTTCTTCGCCTTCGGTACCTTCCATCACGTAGATGTAGTCGATGCCTTTTGATTTGGCCCATTCACGAGCTTTTTGTTTGGCATCGGCATATGAACCGTTGAAGCTAAACTCTTGTCCTTTGTCTCCGCCTTTTGACGAGCTGCTGAAGAACCATCCGCCTCGCCCTTTAGGCTGCTTAGAATGTGAACGAACATAACGCTCAGAAGAAACCCGAACTGCTTCGTCCAGTTCTTCTTCCTCTTCTGGAAGATTCTTCGTGACATCTGGATTGAGCATCTCTTTCTTTGACTGAGCACCCTCTTTAACTTGATTGAAAACGTCCGAGGCCATAGCAACACGGCGAATATCCAAGACGGTACTGACCTTATCATTGATGGCCGCAGTAAACTCGGAACGAGCCGCTTGAGCATCACCATTCATGATGGCGTCAATTAGTTTCATATTATTACTCATAAATTCTATTTATACTTTTTTAAGTTTTACTCTGTTGGTGGTTGCTCTTCTCCGGAATCTTCAGGAGCAGCTTCACCATCTTCTGGAGCAGCTTCTTCTTCAGGAGGTTTTTCCTTTGCGATCTCGGCATCAATACGCTCAATATCTTGATCTGATTGACGAAGAATATTATGACGAATCCAAGTCTCGGAATAGTATTTGCCGACGTATGATTCGAGACTATTAAGCATATTTAGCCGCTCATTGAGGATTTCAAACTCCTTGAGTTCGCTAAAATAGTTGTCCTCGGAATAGTCGATCGTGATATTTTCCTTGATCATATCCCAATCATCCTCGGTAATGATGCCCTTGAGCAGCAGCTGAACGCGCAGCATATCAATAAAGAGGTAAGAGAACTTCTTACGAAGACGAGCAATAAACTTATGGAATTTGACCTCATCGCGAGAGATTTCCGAGGCGCGACCCATATTGAATCCTGTATCGGCAACCAAGCGAGTGATAGGAACGTTAAGCGAGCGATAGAGTTTTTCCTGGAAGTACTTGACGTCATCCATCTGGCCAAGGTTTTCACCGCCAGGAAGCGTAGTAATCTCTGTGCCTCTACCGCCTTCACGACGTGGCAACCAGAAATCCTCGAGCATCGACATCGCCTTACGATCATCCCGAATATCACCGGTATTGGCATCATAGACAAGTTTGTTACGATACTTCGACATGATCGACTGGACATACTCCTCAGCTTTACCCTTCGGAAGGTTACCGGTATCGATATAGAAGATACGACGTTCAGGTGCGCGAGAAATACGATAGATGACTAATGAGTCTTCCATCATACGAAGCTGATTGATAAGCTTTAAAGATTTGTGAAGATTGGATACGACACATTTGCCGGTTTCATCCACCATTCCAGATGGAACATAGACTACAGCATTGGTATCGATCTTGAGCTGAGAACCACCACCGGCATTGTTGAGACCGACACTATCGCCGAAGACGAAGTACTCACCCTTCGTTTCGATCATCTTGATACCAGTATTCTTATCAAACTTAGAGGCCACTTCGCGCACCTTCTTGATCTTTGTCGGATCGATATAACGAACTTCCTTGATGCCATCCTTTGCTTTTTTAGGATCGATGATTACGTGGTAGTAAAGTCTGCCATCGATATACCATCTACGAAAGATCTCGGTGCCATCGCGATTAAATTGTAAAAGTTGAACGATCTTCTCGAATTCATTGGTGATCTTCTTCTTGATAGAATCAGGATATTCGAGGTCGTCTAAAACTAGACTGACTGGTGTGCTATTTTCGTCAGAGACGATCGCTGCATCTGCGATATCTGAAATGGCCGCATCGCACTCGGGAAGTGTGGCAGCATTGCGATACTTGATAATGATATCGCGCTCATTGACAATGGCCGTGCCATCGATGTCAACGAATTGACCGAAATAGCCAGAAGCCGCGTTGACCAAAGAAGTACCTTCCTTATCGGTAGGAGGCACAAATGATACGACATCTTCGTCCTTACCGGCGATAACCTTTGCGCCGATCTTCTTGCTAATTTCGAATCCAAATAATTGCATAAAAGTATATATACGCCGTTACCACGGATAGAACATGGTAACGGCGTATAGGGGTGTAATTAAGTATTACGTGGTTGTTGCTGATTCCCAGTATTGGTAATTGAGTTCAACAGTGAAATCTTCGATAGCATCGTTGGTTTCATAGTTAAGTTCAATAGCCGACACATTGGTTGGGAATGCACCGCGAATGTTGTAAGTCTTGGTGACTTCACCTGCACGGTTAAGTTGCTCCACAGTCATATCAGTTTGATACAATGTTGGTGAAGATAAACCCGTATTCGTGACGTGCGAATTGATTCCGTTCATCCAACGCTCGAAAGCATTGCGAATATCCATTGCGGTGTCATTGATGATCGTGATTGTCCAAGGTTCAAACGTACGATCACCTGCGATCTTAAGTTTTCTACCACGGAATGCAACCTCGATAGGTGCAACCACACTGGCCGGAAGAGTGGCACCCTTAATCATGAAGGATGCTAATTCACTGTTTCCACCTGCAAATGTTGGAAAGTTACATGTAACTTTGAAGAGGTTAGCGCGAGCGCCGCCTCCAATTAATTTTGACTTAAAGTCATCTACTCCTAAAGACATATGTTTATTTATATTGAGTGTTTAAATTATTTTCCAACGATTTCATTGAATTCAACTCCGGTACGTGTAGCAATAAAGTTAAGCGTAATGAAGTTGATCGAACGAGCAGGCTTGATGTAGATATCGGCAACGAAACGATTCGCATCGATGACTTCACCTGTATTGTTAGTAGTATCACAAACGACTAAGAAATCGGTGATACCACGACGACCTTTGACGTCACGCAAGAACGGCTCGACCATGTTTCTGAACATCGCGCGAGTGAATTCATCATTGAGTTCAAACAGTTGATATTTAGCAGCAGTGGCAACAGCTTTTTCCAGAGCAATGAACAGGCGGCGAACGTTGATGCGATCGAATGCACTTGCCTTAGCTTGACCAGTTTTATCTCCATAAAGGAGAGTACCTTGACCAGGGAAAGTAACGATAGGATTGATACGTGCCTTGTAAAGATCATCACGATCGGCTTGCTTAGGATTATAAGCGATCTTGGTTGTGCCAAGAAGCTGACCACGATTGAAACCGGCAGGTGAGAACCATGTATCGGTGACTTTATCCGTATAAGCGCAAAGACCGGCCATGTGACCAGCCGAAGAGATCCAGAGATAACTATCAGTGTACTTATCGTACGTATAGACCGGAGTCGAATCAAACACTAGATAGCTCGAAGAAGTAACATTGTTGAACTTGTTCAACACATATGTTTTCTTATCTGCATCCGTACGAAGTGTACCGAGGTCAAGAGGAGCTGAGATAAATCCGACACAATCTTTACGAGCGGTAACAATTTCGATGACCTTATTATCGACATTTTGTGCTTGGCTGCCGATATATGTCGAAGAAGCCTGCTTGAATGTTTCTGCAAACACCAAGTTAACATCGATCAAATCTGCATCTGCAAAATACTCAAGAGCCGCAACAATTTCGGAATCATCTGCGGTTCCTGATGTACCATTAGTAAGGACACAGTTTTTATATGCTGGAGCCGTTGATGATCCGGTAAACGCATATGTTTGAGTGGTTGCCACTTGATTCACCTTGATCTGAGAAACACGATGTTCATCGATCGAGACTGGAATCAATATAACCTCAGTATTTTGTGCGAAGATCGTAATTAAGGTTGATTCGGCATATTCTGTATTTAAATGCGTTGATAACTCAGTCTTGATATTCAACAATGTTGCCAAACTACCAAAATTGATATTAACGTTTAAATATCCATTTTCAATATCGACAGGTGTCGATGTGACCACCACGACATTGTCTGCATTGCCGCTCTTGACAAGAGTGAGAGTCGTATTTTCGCCTAATAAAGGATTTTCAAAATTCGTAACGAAACTAATTTCTGGGAAAGTAGCGACGTGTTCGGAAATTGCGATATCATCGGTTGGCCAAACTTCAAAGATACTAGTGTCTAACGAACCAGGGACTTGTGCTGATGCATATGTGGCAAATCCTGAACCGGAAGTAACGGAGAATTGTTCATCAGAGGCAGTAGTGATTTCTTCATCGGCACCATTAAAGAGCGAATCAAGCGAACCGGAATAGATGTATGCCGAGGTCGTGTTGATCACGTCTTTATAATAGATACTTGATCCATCTGCTGATTTAGCATTTGAGGCAAGTGAAAGGTTGCCGAATGATTCGAGCACCGAACCAACGACACCGGTAAATTTACCATTTTTGTCGATGACCAATACGTGAATTTCATCATGGCCTGCAACAGCATCGCCGTTAATATCGCCAGTTAGGTTGACATTAAATTCAGAATCTCCTGAGGGAGCGTCGAATGAACTGACGAATGCTGAGTTAGCATATCCATCGAATTCACCATAACCGATTTGCACTTCGATACTGTTACCGATATCTCCTGGATATCTGGCCGTAAACGTAGCGGTAACGGTAGTTGCTTCGTATTCTTCGAGGTTCGAGATAGGCTGAGCAGCGATAGTTCCAAATGCTGCGTTGCGTGAAGCGGCTGGAATAGCACGAGACACGCGAAGAGTATTCGAATATTTTAAAAAGCTTGCTGCTGTAAAGAATGATTGCGCAGAGTCAGGGGTAGGTTTACCGTAGACAGTGGCAAGATCTTTTTCTGATCCGACAGTAACGACTTGGTTACCTGGACCCCAGTTGAAATGTCCAGCAAATGCGCCGATAGACGTCGACAATGCCGGAATTACGTTTGTTAAGTCGATTTCTTTTACCTCGACTCCGGGTGAAACTAAAAATCCCATATAGTTATTCTTTCTTTTTCAGTGGTTATTGGTTAATGATAAGTGATCTAGCATAATAAGGTGTGTTCAATCGAAAGGTATTTATAGTTTTTGACACTTCTAGAACGTACCCCATTCTTGCTGGGCTTTAACTAGAGCCTCGTATTCAGGATTTATATCGATGTGGGAGTTGCCAAACACTCCAAATAGTGGTACATCCTCCTCCATCTCCTTCATTCTCTCAGAATAGAGCAGTTGTTTTAAGTCAATCGTAGATATATCGCCGAATGCCTCGGAGGATACGAACCAGGAGAAAAGAACCAGATTCATTACCATATCGTCATGAGTGCTATTTGATGCCTGGAAAGAGTCTCCCCTATGTTCGAAAGAGCTCAATTCATGAATCGTATTTAGATCGTGCAACACTAATTTACCCGATTCGATCAAATCCTTTAGGTTAGAACATCCGATACGCTTAACCTTCTTTGTCATGGTAACACCCACTCCACCAGCCTTGACTGTGGATTCAACGAAGGTATTCTCATATTCGTATTCATGATACACTGCATTGCAAACCACCTGACCCGCATCATTGCTCTCTATCACAATCATCGCCTTATTGTATACCTTGGCGACTCGGACGATCACATCCGGAAACAATAGCGGAGAGATTAAATTATCTCGAAACGTAGCGACCTGTTCAAAAGGCATACTCGAGACGTCGACTACGGTGAAAGTAGAATAGTCCTGACCACGTCCTCGTGATACGTCGACCATCATCACGTAATTATGAGCTTCTTTCGGCTCTACATAATAACTCACATCTCGATGCATCTTGACCGGTTCACGCGCCTGAAGACCTAGGAGTTTATCCGAGGCGATCAATGTATTTGAGGAGCCGACGAACGAATTGCCGAACTCCTGAGAAAACTGAAGCTCAGAGGTGTTGGCGACAGTCTGTCTACGCCATTCTTCACCTCGACCCGGTACGTCCCACCAGTCCACTCGAAATGGTTTGTATTCGTTGGAAGATTGAACTGCACCTTCCCAGAGCCGATAGAAAAGATTGCCTACTCCGTTTGCAGTAGACGTAATGATCACCTTAGTGCTGTGACCAGATGAAATGACCGGATAGGTCGAGGTATAGAACTCATTCGGGTTTTCCACGAAGGCAAACTCGTCCAAGAACAAAAGGTTGACCGACATACCCCGAATCGACGATGCCGAGGTGGCCGCAGCGATGATCTTGGAATTGTTCGAGAAGACGATTGTTCCTTTGTTGAATACCTTGCATCCTGGCTGCAGGAAGAATGGGAGGTTCTCAATAGCCAGTGCGATACGAGATAACATCTCTCGGGCGGTGGCTCCTTTGTTGGCCAGGATAGCAATGACCTTTTCCGAATGGAATATCGCATACCAAAGAAGATAGACGATCGAAGAGATAGATTTGCCAGACTGTCGACATGCCAAGACGATCGAGAATCGATGATCATTGAAGTGAGAGAACATCTCTTCCTGATAAGGATACAGATCGAAAGGCACCAGACCTTTGTTGAGGTTGATCACCTTGATATATGTCCGGGCAAAATATGCCGGATCCTTCATACATCTCTGGTATTCCTTAATCTCGTGAGCAGTGAAGTTCTGTTGAACCCCATCACTCTTCACGTATGGATTCCCGTTATAACTTTTTGGTGGTTCTTCACTCATCTTCAACATCAATCGTTTTCTGGGCACTCAGAAATTTCTGGAGCTCAGTAGTGGTACCAACGAAGATTGCGTTATTCGTCGTGGATGTACCACTTACAGATTGATTTATATTCTTTTTAGCAACGGTTTCGTGCATCTTCTTACGATCTCGCTGGAGCGTCATGAGTTGCTGATTCATATCTGCAGCTGTCTTGAACATATTCGACAAGACCTCAAATGCACGCGGATGTTCTGAATCCGTAGCGAGTGCCAACATCGAAGATATCGCCTCGTCTGAGGTATCGATCAACTTCTTGATACGCTGCCGGGAGAAATCATAGTCTTCCTCAGTATCAGCATCAATTTTCGTCTGATAGTCCGTTACGGATATTCCAGCAGCCAATTCAGAGCTTTGCGTCTCTGGAATGTTCTGTGACAATGACGCCAGTATGCTTTCTTTGTCCTTCTTCATAATCAATCAAATCCAAACGTAGTAACTACTGTATAGTCATTTGGGGTGTCATTTTCTAAATCGCCGAGTTGTACATTCACCTTATCGATAGGCTCGCTGATACCGACATTCATATCTCCATGAGTATTGGCATCCACAATTTTAATGATTGGGCGAACGCCGCCCGTTGTATCTCCGATGAATCTTACTTTGACGTTAAAGTCAAGTGTATAGATCAATACACGCCGAGTAGAGGCAAAATCACCATCATAGTTATCCTCAAAATTAGTAGCGTTTAAGATGATCGGCACATCGGTTAATGTTCCTGGACCTTCTAGATCTTTGACAGTAATGGTATATTCCGGAGTGAATGTCGGCACAATCTGTTCAAAGATCTGCAACGCATCATCCTGAGAACGAGCCATGATGCTCAACTGCATTCCAATTATATAAGGAACGCTCTGATAAACTCTAGTCGTATGATCAGTATCTCCGTCGATCGCAAACTTTTGATGATTAAGTTTATTTAATTTTGAGGCCGAATCATATGCGATCGATGTCATCTCGAACGACATACGCGGAAGCTTGATCGCAATATCGGTAGGATATTCAAGAGATTCATTGGTTCTGATCCGCATCAAAAAATGTTCCTTCGGACCATATGCCAGAGGAACTCTATGAATGTTCATCAACTTTCCGGAAACACTCTTGCCGACATAGATGTTGTTGAACAACGTACCGAATACCGATACGATCTTCTTGATTGTGCCATTGTAATAGTGCGATCCGTTTAACATAATTATGCGTCGTTTGGTTCTCCGAATGGGTTAGACTCGCTGAAATCGATGAATGAATTGCCTACATCCTCGAACGGATTGTTCTGAGCGTTTGGATCGTTGTTGTATGCGTCTTCACTCGTATCGCTCAATTCAAAGAGTGATGTGATGGTCGAGACGACTCCAGATTTTTCACCGGTGAGTGTGGTACCGACTGTGAGTTGATGGAATTGACCGTCATCGAAATTAAGGGTAGCCAATCTTTCGACCAGAGTAGCACCATCACGCTTGTATTCAAGCAGTTCGGTATAGCCAGTGATCGCCGAGGGAAGCGTGATAATCAACTTCTCATTCAATAGATGAAGCTCACCTTCATCGAATTCAACCACTGCATTGATGAGCGTAGAGGAAGTACGCTGAAGCTTATCGACCTCATCGATACCAGTATTGATTTCTTGATTTCCGTATTCGAAGTTTTCGCATGTGAGTTTGAAGGTAGGAACATTCTTGACCTGGAAGAATGGTTTCTTATCCTCAACATATCGAATTTCAAATAGACCTTTGGTCATCGGGATATAGATCAAGTCACCTTCTCTCGGACGTACGGATTCCTTGGTATAGCCTTTGTTGCCGATGAGTTGATTCCATCTGCGACGACTCACAACAAATGTGATCTGATCGCGAATCTCGAAGCCAAATTTAGAATAGAGTTTACCGTCGCCTTCGAGACCATCGATGGATTCGATATACATCTCGATCTTGAATGCCGACTCAAACTTACTCAGTGTGTCTTCATTGAGGATGGTGTCAATGCTGTAGTATGCTCTAGGCAGATAAAAAATATCTGTACCATAGATCTGCATGGCCTCTATGATGAGGCCCTCGTACAGATCTTGCTCGGATTTTACTCCGTTGCTTATGTAAACATTTCTGGCCATTAGTAAACCTATTTATTATCCAACGTAAAAGTCGGTGGGCATTGCGAATCTCAATTCGAACTCGGTCTCGATCTTTTCGATCTCAACGTTAGCTTCATCATAGATCTTACCGCCGTTGATGGTGACTCCGCCTGGAAGCTGCATGCCCTCGAACTTGGAAAGGTTCTGACCCCATTGTCTCTTTAACAGAGCAGTGGTATACTTTTTCAGGATCATATCGTTATAGATCTTTGGATAGTCCGTCGGGCTAAGGGCGACGTATCCTTCCATGATTACTGTCTTTCCAGCCTGAAGTGAACTTTTCCAATCGACGGCGATCGATAATTGATTCTGATGACGAGAGAAGATGATCTGCTGAGACATGCCATTCAATTCCATCTCGATCAGGTTCATGTACTGCTTGGTGATCTCGTAGTTGACGATCGAACCGGGATCGCGCAACGAATAGATGTCCGACATCATCATCTGATACTGGACCGAGAACAGATCCGTTCCCATCATTGAGGAACCTTTTAACGGAAAAACTCGATTGACATAGATCAATTCATCGGGTAAAGTGATGTACTTGTTGATGATATCCTGAGGTGTCAGCACATGCTTCACAAACGTACGAACCAAGGCATCCGAATGATACGTCTGATAGAATTGAATCGCCTCGTCGACGCGATCATCGATCTGATCCTCATCTAAATTAATCTCGAGAACCGGAGCTCCGAGTTTTCGGAGGCAATAGTCGATGAGTCCTTGTCGTGTAGTTGGTGATGCCATACACGAGTATTTATACCCTCAAAAGAATCGTGTACTTCTTATTTAAAGAAGTACTTACTGGCATCACGCTCAAACTTTTTACCAATAGCAACTAGACCTCCGATGATTTCCGGAGAAACCACACCGATGACGCCGTATGACATCGCTTTATACAAAGATGATATCGAAGTTTGCTCTAACAAAAACCAGGCAATTGTAGAGGCAATTGCCGCGATTAAAATCTTTTTAAACTGTTGTAAGAGATCAAGTTCCTTGTCGGTCGAGATAAGTCGAGCTAACATTCCAGCCGCACCTACCATCGGTATTAGCCACCCTCCATTTATAAATTCTTTGATGAGCGACTTTTCAGGTTCCATTGTATTAAAAGATAATAGTAGTATTGTTTAGAGATTTATACTATTTATCAAATCACACTTTCTATTAAACTTCAGACATCACTTGCTCGAATGAGAACGGAGCCGGAGCAAAGGTGATCGAACCGCTAAGAGCAGTGCCTTTCACTTCTTGCAACCATTGATAGACCGCGACAAGTTTAGGCTTGTCAGCAATTGTACCGGCTTCCTTTGCTTGCAACAGCAAGTCCATACAGGTAACCAGTCGTGATGCACCGAATCCTTGACGTTCGACGTGTGATTCACCCATCTCGATCTTCTTGGACAAAGGCATAGCATCTAATCTTGCCGTTTGATTAGCAGCGCGCTTGGATTCCATCTCTGCCTGCATTTCGCTTTGCCTGGCTTCCATGCGCTGTTGCATCGTGACCAGCTCTCCGTTTTCAAAGAAGTAAAAAACCTTTGGTTGACCATCTCTTCCGGCTTGAACTGTAGCAGCTTGTTCATCGGAGATTTCAACAATTGAATAGTTTTGTGAGTCGGCCAATTGTGTTGGCTCAGTGTCTTGAACGGTCAATACCGCTCCGCGTGGTCCTAATGTTGCAAATTTCATAGCGTGTTGATCCAGTTGAATTTCTCCTTGAGTGTTGTTGATAGTTGTTTTCCTAGAATTTCGTTGTAGTCCAGTTCGAGCGGACGAACAGTCGAACGAATCGTATGATCGCCGTATGGCCATCCCACATCATATTCTTTGGTGTACTGCTCGACATTGTCGAAGTCATGTGCATCAAACTCTAGACCCAGATATTGCCAAACTTTGGCCATTTCCTGAGCAGGCGATGCTGTTAGCTTGTCTGCATTGACAAAATGCAGACGATCCTTAAAACGAGTGACTGCATCATAGAGTCTCTCGATGGCGATGCCGACAGGAGCCGATGAGAGCCAGCCTTGAACTCGCTTTTCGATGGTGGTAGCGTTTGCAGGATTTGCCTCCTCGAAGCCGTTGAAGGGCGAAGGATGCTTGCGACGAATCTTTTCCATGGAGCAGATGATGCCTCTTACGTCTCTCACCGGCACAATCACCTTGGCCTCGGGCCAGATCTGAAATAATTGATCCAGATGTCCGATGTACGAACGACATTTGTCTGCGACGATTGGACGATCTGTCAGTGAATCGAACGCATGTGAACAACCTCCACGAACATAGTCAAAATACATCTTCTCGAGTACATCACCGGCGACGGCCTTGGCCTCCTCAGTCTGAAATACCTTTCGAGCGATGTAGCCAATCTCGTGAAGCGGACTGGTCGCCGTAGCATGAACAGCTGGGTTCTGGGCCAGCAGGTTACAGACCAGAGTAGAACACGCACGAGGAAGGCCGCTGACGAAATGTATTGTTTTGCTCATATACTATTATATATTATAGATCCTGAACAACGGTTAGTCCACCAAATGTGGTGTCGTATCCGGTTGCACCAACAGGAACATGAATCTCAGTGGCAGCAGTGGCAAGAAAAATCTCGCCATCACCAGTCGGAGCAACCATTGCAAGACATTGAACGTTCACCAAGCTAGTGCAAAAAATGAACGCCTGTACCCCGATGCTAGTAATGCCGCTGCCGATTGTTACGCTCGTTAGGCCCTCGCAGCTGCCGAACGCAATGCTGCCGATGCTAGTGACGCTGTCTGGAATAGTTATGCTCTGCAGACCTATGCAATAATAGAATGCGGAGCTTCCGATGATAGTGACGCTGTCTGGAATAGTTATGTTCTGCAGCGTAGTACAACCATAAAAACCCCAGGCAGGTATAGTCGCTAGCGGGCAGCCCGGGTCAAATGTAACAGATTGTAAAGAACTAGACGATTGGCCATTAACAGATTGAAAAGCATGGTCGCCAAGGCTGCTCAGGTTGCTGCCAAAATTCACAGATACAATGTTGCTTGGCACACCATATCCCGAAGCGAAACACCACGCGCCAATGTCGGTGACGTTATTCAGGTTGAGCGAGGTATTAGGCGGAAAAAGGAAAAACTCAAAAGCTTCTGCTCCGATAGTAGTAACTCCATTGCCCATAGTAAATCCATTTTCCGGATCGGCCGCGGTCGCATCGTGACCGGTAGCGTAAAAGGCTTTTGACCCGATGCTGGTGACGCTGTCAGGAATAGTTATGTTGGTCAGATTATAATCCCATGCAAAAGCGTATGCTCCAATAGTGGTCAGTGTTGACTTAAAGACAACACGCGTAACGTCGGCATTCGCAGGGGCCCAACTGTCAGGAATGATGTCGCTGGCTTCTTCAAAAAGAACAATGTTATTAACGTCATATGCTCTGTTTGGTGGTGGGGTCAGATAGACCCATTGGCCATCTTGACGAACATACTTTTCACCATCGATTGGCGCATCGCCAACAGCTCCGAGAGCAGCACGAATTTGTTGTTGCTGTGGTGTTGTAGGTGGTGTTCCTACCGGGGTGTTTCCTAGATCGATTGACATAAAGTTAGTTGTATATTAAAAATTCACCGTTATAGACCAGTGCCACGCCATTAAACAAGATCACATCCAGAGGAATACCACTTGCTCCCTGCGAAGAGGTATATGAAATATCCAGAGATAGTCCGAGCGATAGCATAAGATTAGAAGAGTGCTACGATGCCAGTGGTGACAGTGGTTCCGCTCTTGATGATGGCCATGCCGCCATAAGGATATGTGCCAGGAGTCAAGGCCAACTCGATGGTCTCTTCATCGATGCCCTGAATGACAACAGTGCATGCCGTGGTGATGTGCAGTCCTTTGAATACTGTAGTTGGAACCCAATCGGCTGATGTAGTGTCGACTGCCTCATATCGAAGTGCCGAACTGATGTTGCGTAGAACGCTTTTGAGGTAAGTATTGATTGCCATGTTTCTATTTATACACCGTCTGAGTTATGCCATTCGATCGCGTCTTGTTCACTTGCAAACCAGCTCCATCCATCCACAAGATACGAGTATGCATCTTTGTCTTGTTCCAACAGCACATAGCCACTGCCTTCTACGATGTTTGGAGCATAGAGCAGCTCTTCATTTTGTTTTTTGTAAAATCCTTGTGTCATAAGATTATCCTGTTACTGACCAGCCTTTTAATAAGGCTGTTCCTGTTTTTAATTGTCTGAATGTTAAGGTAGTTGCTCCACCTGCCGCCATTGGTCGAGACACTACTATACTCGTATTAGGGGTAATGGATACGATTTCAGTTCGATGTCTCACCGTACCAGAACCATTTCCAGTCAATGTCAATGCTACGCCTCCAACTGTAGCAGCTACTTGGAAAGTGCCAGAGGCTGCATTAACTACATAATATACCGTATTTATTACGATACCTGTCGTAGTGGCTATTGTGGCAAAGGACACTTCATCTCCGTTGCTCAAGCCATGACTGGCAATGGTGACGACGCTTCCAGTAGTAAATGTAACTGCTCTTGCTGTGGTTAAAGGCGAATTTGTTCCAGTAACTTGCATCCCAACCGCTAAACCCGTTGTACTCGCCATAGTTATTGTGGTACTATTCGCAGTTGGCGTGGCTGACAAACTGACTACAGTAGGCGCACCCCAGTTGCTGCTGACGGTTAAGGTCTGACCTGCTGCGCCTATAGTACCCAAATTGGTAAAGATGGATTCCAATTCTTCTTTAGATAATTTGCATGATGCATATGAAATTGTAAATCTGGTTCCGCTCAGTGCTGCGCGAGTCAATGAAATACAAGTAGCGTTAAAGATGGTGGTGAAATTAGCGCTTGTAACTGCCGATGAAACGAGTGGTGGTACAGTAGCAAGCGCTTGACAACCAGCAAACATACTGGTCATATTTGTAACTGCTGCGGTATTGAACTGCGGCACAGAGACGAGTGCTGGGCAAGTGATAAACATATTGCTCATATCTGTTACCAATATAGTATTGAATAGCGGTACAGAGATGAGCGAATAGCAGGTATTAAACATATTGCCCATAACCGTAACCTTAGATGTATCAAACAATGGTACAGTCTGAAGTGAATAGCAACCATTAAACATTGAAAACATTGTCGTAACCTTTGACGTATCAAATAGCGGTACACTAACAAGATTATAGCAACCACCAAACATCTGTAACATGGCTAGAACTTTTGATGTATTAAAAAATGGTACAGTAGTAATAGCAAGGCAGTTTGAAACGAAATAACTCATATCCGTAACATTAGACGTATCAAAAAATGGTACAGACGTGAGCGAAGAGCAGAAAAAAAACATCTGAGACATACTCGTAACCTTTGACGTATCAAACAGCGGCACAGAGACGAGTGCAGAACAACCGCTAAACATAGCTGCCATATTTAAAACTGATACGGTATTAAACAGTGGTACTGTAGTCAGCGAAACACACCCCTGAAACATATAAGACATCTCTGTGGCCAATGGTGTATTAAAAAATGGTACACTAGTAAACAAAGAGCAACCGTTAAACATCTGATTCATATTCGTAACCTTTGATGTATCAAATAACGGTACGTTAACGAGTGAACGACATGTGCTAAACATAGTATTCATCGCTGTAACTTTTGATGTATTAAACAGCGGTACAGATACAAGTGAATAGCAACCTTGAAACATACCGCTCATGTTTGTAACCAATGCGGTATTAAACAACGGTACAGACGCGAGTGAGTTACAACCATAAAACATATTACTCATATACGTAACTTTTGACGTATCAAACAGCGGCACACTACTTAGCGAAGTGCAACTATAGAACATAACACTGCTATCCGTAAGTGCTGGTGTATTAAATGCTGGAATAGTAACAAGTGAATAGCACTGCTGAAACATTGTACTCATATTCGTAACTTTAGAAGTATCGAATAGGGGTATACTAGTAAGCGGATAGCAGTTATTAAACATGGCTAGCATGTTAGTAACGGATACAGTATTGAAAAATGGTACGCTGACAAGTGAATTACAACCACTAAACATATTTGCCATAATGGTAACGGCGGCAGTATTAAATAGCGGCACCAAAATAAGTGAACGACAATTGAAAAACATGTTGCTCATATTAGTAACGGCAGCAGCAGTATATAAATTTGATACTTGCTTTAATGCATTTAACCCAGAGAATAAACTGGCATAGGATGTTATTGTTCCCATATTAATTCCTGAAAAATTAACGAGACTTTTACAATAACCCAAAGCCAAACTTGACATATTAGGACAAGACAATATTATTTCTAATATTGGGGATGTAGTAGGATATGTCGAACCAGTACTTGCATAGATTTGGCTAAAGTTGACACCCGTCAAGTTCTGCCCAGCTTGTGGAGTAATGGTAACGATAGCCATTTTGTAGCCATCGCTTGTAACCGTAGCACTTAAATCTGGATCGGCGTAATCATATGCATGTTGCGCTTTGACACCAGTAGCAACGTTTTCAGTGTTGCCATCACCCCAATCGACAGTGTATGCTCCAGATATTAAAAATGCCAAAAAATTAGATCCTTGCGGAAACACAGGCATCAACAGAGCTATCTTTTGCTCAGAAGATGTTATGGAGGGCATGGCGAGCCAATCAGCAGGGCGAGTCCATGCATTGGTGCTGGCAGCGTTATTGGCGCGAGCTGGCTTCTTTATGACTGATCGGTCTAATCGGTTCTTTTTAAAAAAACTAGATTTACGAGATGCCAATGGAGCAATTTTTTGTCCGTATCGTATACTCATATCAACTGATTCTATTCACATAGCCAAACACATTAATTCCTGTTGCCACCGAACTGTTGCCATAGATTGAAAATCCAGTAGTATCATCACCGCGAGCGATTAATCCTGGGCATATCAGCACACTGCCAGCATATGCTTCAATGACTCCTTCGAATAGAATATCAGTCGTGAAGCTAGTACCGCCATATAATAAGTTTAATGTAATATCAGATGTCGTCGAGTTTGTCGCATATAACCATACTTCATCGGTCGAAGATGCACTAGTCGGAGTAGTATGAATGAGTGTAGTGCTAACACCGGTTGCAGTTACGTTAACAGCTTTACCATTAGCACTTTCCGATAATAATTGTTTTGTATATGTAGCCATAATTTTATTTTATAAAAAGAGTGAAAGACCTATGATTGTGTTTGAATCGTCTGGTTGCGAACCGCCGGCACTTACCCAGGCAGAATTATAATATTCGTATTTTTGTAATGTATCCGTACGCAACCATTGATCTCCCTCGGCAGGACTTGCGGGGGCGGACACACTTTGAGTATAATTTTTAGAGGAGATTGTCCCGATGTTAGTGGCAGATATTGAACCGGTGACGCTAACATTACCAGAGACACTAAGTTTTTCACTTGGTGTGGTAGTTCCAATACCAACATTACCACCGCCTGTAACCGCAGTAACAGTAATTACCGAATTTGTATTGTTTCGAACCTGAAATAAGTTACCAGCTGTACGATCAACAGTGCCGCCTTGCAAAACAATATCTGTCGAAGTCGCCGCGGCAGTGCTATTACTACTTCTTATGACATTAGTATTATTATTGCCTCCTAGAGATATAGTAGCAGGACCACCGCTAAATGATGCTGATGCTGCAGCAAACATTTGACCAGATTCAGCAATTCTTAGACCTACGTTACTTGCATTATAGGCAGTAAATATACTTCCGCCGCTTCCGGCAGTTCCTTGAACCCTTAGTAATGTACCACTCGTAGCTGTTCCAGTGATATTTGCACCAACACCAGTACCTATAGACGTATTAGCAGTCGTCAATGATGATAGACCCGTAATAGTTCCGCCTGTGATCGCAACTGCATTTGCGTTTTGCGTCGCCATCGTTCCGTTTATAGCATCCAGCTTTGTCTTATCGCCGGCAGACATAAAGCCATCGATGACGGTAGTCGCGTTATCGTGAGTATGTGAAGTCGATGATTTGCTGTTGATCTGGGATTGAACATTTGATGTGACATCGGTCAAATGATTGATCTCAGCACTTGTTACGGTGATGGCATCGATTAACGTATTTTGCGCCGATGTAAGATGTTTGGTCTCGTCAGATATATGATTCGATAAGTCAGTCGATGCGGCGGCATCGATAATGCCATAACCGCTTAACGTAGTTGGATTCGTTCCAGCAGTAACTCTTCCCTTTGTGTCTATCGTAACACTCTGATACGTTCCGACACCAGGACCAGTATCTTTTAATGTAGTAGCAAAACTTCCTGTGCCGCTACCTGTAATATCACCAGTCAATGTGATAGTTTGATCGCCTGTGTTGGTACCGGTAATTGCATCGAGTTTTGTCTTATCGCTAGTCGACATGAACCCCGCGATTGATGTCGTAGCATCGGAATGTATATGGCTAGTTGAAGATTTTCCGTCAAGCTGAGATTGGATCGCCGAGGTGACATCAGACAAATAGTTGATCTTCGTACTCGTTACGGTGATGCCATCAATTAATGTATTCTGAACCGAGGTAAGGTGAAGAGCATCATCGCTGATGTGATTCGATACACTAGTAGCGCTTGCTGCATCAGTAATGCCATAACCAGACAAAGTTGTTGGATTTGTGCCGCTCGTGACTCGACCATACGCATCGGTTGTGACGCTCTGATATGTACCTGCCGTTCCATGAGAGGCAAGATCGACACTTGGTCCAACTACGATTCTATCGGCGGTGCCTACCACAGAGAATATAGTTCCATCACGATGAAGACCATCACCGGCATCATATGATCCACTGCCAGAGAATTGAACAAACTCAACGTTCGATGATCCCACCGTCGTGACCGGTTCACTCAACACCCAACCTGTATCGGCATATGTCGTTCCGTGAGTGACAAAGACGAAGTCTCCACCGGCCATCTCGATCGAACTGTCAAAATCTGCGGCGCGAGTCAATTCTCGATCTGCTGTTATGATGTAAATTCCGTTCCAATTTTTATTATCGACTTCTCCATTGATGATGACGCGTGAACCATTTTCGCCGGCCACCAAGTCATCATCTTCGCCACATTCGGCATTCAATGCAGTGATGATAGTACTTCCTCCGGTGACTGTAAGTTTGGCACCTACGCCATCTGTTCCGTTCGTATAAGCCACTGTTCCGCCTGTCGCAGTCGCCAAATCGATGGTTAAGATGACGTGAACTTGCTCATGAACATGAAGGCCGGCACTGATGTCATCGGCGTATGCCTTATTGACTGCATGATTAGATTCGGTCGGACGAGGAACGATTGGGCTCAGTGTAAATTCTTTTGCGCCGGTAATAATCTGAGTCTCACCTATATTTACGGTATCGCTAAACGTTCCGTCTTGAGTTGCAAGAGTACCGAGACCGGTTATCGTCGCATAAGACTGAGTTCCAGTATGATACGTACGATCGAGCAAATATGTATCAGATGTAGGAGCAGTAGTTTGAATCGTACCGTCACCGAATATTATTCTACTCGCTTCTCCACCAGTAAACGATGATACTCCATCATTGCCATAATTATAGTTCGATTGATTGCCAGTCTCGCCTGCAACATTTTGATATACCCAGATATAATTAAGATCTGTACCCCAATGAATATCTCCAAATAGACCAGAAGCATTGAGTACGGTGATTGTCTTGTTGGCGACATCCGTTATGGTATCAGTCGAAGGATTTACGAGTATCGGAGTACCCGGTCCGGTAATGCCATCATAGTCATAATAGAAATCATGTGTTACGCCATCAGGTGTTGTCAGACCAAATCCACTATCTTGGGCAGGAAACGTATTTAAAACGATATATGCTCTGGCATAATAGTAGTCATTGTTTGGAGCAGTTAAAGATCCATCAGGTGAAAAATACCATCCACGCGTAATTAAATTTTGACTATCATATTGATCGATCGGTTCTATGGCAACACCTTCGCCGCTTCGAATATGAAATCCCATACCCACATTGATCGAGGTATTATTTCTGTCAAAGACGAGTCCTCCGTTTTGTGCCAGATACAAGTTGGCATCTTCACCTAACTCTACCTCATTCGCGCCGTTTATCAATTTACTTGGAACGATCGCCGCTAACTTATTCTTCTCAATTAAAGAATAGTTTTGATCGGATAATACCTTACCAACTACCTTATCAACTTTACCATTTAAAACAAGTTGCGTTGCGGTACTAACTGGCTTATTGATATCACTGGTATTATCGACGCTGCTCAGACCGACCATCAATTTTGTTATGCCTGCAGTGATGCCAGTAAACGTCTTGTTGCCTGCAATGATCTGATCACCAAACATCTTTACTACCGCCGCGTCACTTCCATAGACTGCGCCTTTGACCTCGATCGATCCCCTCTGCGGAACATTAATTTTTAATGGAGGAGTAGATGTTAAAGATACGTTTATATCAGAAGGCATAAGCCTATTTATATTATTTGCGCCCTAAAGGGGCGGTGTTATTCCTCACAAATCGAAATCGCCGTTTAACACACCAGGCATTATTTCAATCTGACCTTCTAATATACGTGTCACCCTATCGGTGAGAGTATTAACAATTTCGATGTCATACAGATATCTGCCACTTTTCATTGCCGCCGTAGTCTCGGATTCTAGAGAGATGGCGATTTGTCCTGCGACTGGATCGCTAATCTCGGCGTCAAAATCTACTGCAGAGGACGACATATAAGATTTTTTAATTCTACCACGAGCGATGTAATCGGTTAAAACCAAATCACTATCACCCAGAGTCCCGACATTGATTACTGTCGAGAAATACGAACCTTGATCGGCATACAGATCACTATAAAGAGCCATGATGCTATTTATATGATTGATTAAATCTGGAATGCTCGCACATAACCATACGTCTGAAGACTGGTAAGTCCAGGCGCACCAATTAAAACCTTGTCTCCTGCAGAATTTAATGCTACTGCCTGTCCATAATAATCATAGGAAGCTGTTCCATTTGCATCTGAACCAAATTGTGACCACACTGAATTGTTATAATCATAGATTCTAACTCTGCCTATGGCTGGAGAAGGAAAAAGTGTTTCGCCGATGGCTATCCTATTTCCTACGGCATTTAAAGATATGCTTGTTGCAAAATAATTATTATTTGCTTCAACAATATCTGATCCAAGTTGTGTCCAAGTCGAAGAAACCAATGAATAGACTTTTGCTTTATTAGTAGTAGTTGTTCCTAATGCAACCACATCACCAGCAGCATTCATCGACGCAGACTTTCCAATCTGTTCACCATTCACTGTTCCTAGAATATCATTTCCAACTTGAGTCCAGGTTGAAGCCGAATAGGAATATACTCTGCCCATTCCTCTGTCAGGTGTAGATCCGCCACTTTGCCCCCCTGAAGTTATTAGTACTCTATCACCAGCATCATTGAGCACCACCTTGGTGCCAACATAATAATTGCCTGTAGAGCCAGTGTTTACACCCGCAAATGTAGTTCCAAGCTGTGTCCAGGCACTTCCGCTCCATGAAAATATTTTAACCAGTCCGACCGGTTGACCTGTTCCTGATTGAGCAGTAAATGCGCCAATTGCTATTCTATCACCGGCGGCATTCAGTGAAATGCTAGAGCCCAAAGAAGTTTCACCGCTTGCAGCCGTAAATGTAGAGCCGCGTTGAATCCATGCAGTTCCATTCCAGGCATACACTTTAACCGTATCGCCCGTGCCAGTGCTCATGGCAACTACTGTACCGTCTGCATTCAATGACACATCAGTTCCTAAGAATTCGCCTGCCGATCCGGTAAAGGTAGAACCTCTTTGAATCCAAGCAGATCCGCTCCAGGTATATACAAACACCTTTGAATAGCTGCCGCCACCGGCACCAAATCCAGAACCTCCAACCACTATTGCGTCACCAGCAGAGTTAATATCAACAGAACGGCCGCATTGCGCATATTGCGGACCGGTAATTGTTGCGCCCAATTGACCGATGACGGATAGTGTCGAATTATTGCTCGAATATGAACCGATGTTTGATCCGGCACCCGTTAGCGATACCATCGGGTTTTTGCATAAAATACCGGTTCCATTAGTAACTAGATCTACAACACTTCCTCCGGATAATGTAGCTAATTGAAAATCATCTGCAGTAGCGTTTATTACATAATAAACTGTATTGATACTAATTCCAGAGGTAGAGGTGATAGAGGAAAAATATACTGCAGAGCCGTTTGTTAAACCGTGAGAATTGAGTGCTACGCGATTGGTGCTATCGACGAATGTGGCTGATCCGATACTCGTCGACAATGACATAACACCGCTGCCATTCGTTGCGAGCGGCAATGCAGCGCCTACTACACTCGCGGCCAATTGGAATGTATTTGTCGTTGATGAAATTACATAATATCGAGTGTTGGTGCTGATACCTGTCGTAGAGGTGATAGAGGAAAAATATATTGCAGTACCATTTGACAAACCATGACTCGTCGCTGTTACCGTATCACCGCTATCAGTAAATATTACTCCGTTGCTTCGTGTAGAATAATATCTCTGCACCGTAGATCCGGGAAAAAATCGGTATGTTTGCCCAACCGAAGGAACGGATGAAAAATCTGCAATTAATGATAGCGGCGTAAATGAAGCCGTTGCTGTACCTTTAACTGAAACTAAAGTACCAGCGGTTATACTAGTGGAACCAGTATATGTATTATCACCAGCAAATGTTTGTGCGCCACTGCCAATCTTAACTACTGTAATAAGACCGGTAATCACCCCCGAGTATGTGCCGCTGCCGCCATTCGCACCTATTTGTAAAGTACGTGCGTCACCAGATTCAATATATATTGAACCGCCGGTACCATTCACAACATCAAATTGTAACGTCAGATTAGAATCTGTTCCGTTAATTGCAAACTGCGTGTCCGCAGCTAAAGTTAAAGAGGCTAAATTTGTAGATTTAGCTGAACCATCTAAAATACCAGCCTGAATATCAACAGATGCACCGGCACTCATATCAAATGGCATAGTCGAAGTACCTGCAGTTAAAGATGCTCGGCCAACTCCGCTTTTAATGAATGTGCCAGCACCTGTTATAGAATTATTGCTAGCAGCAAATCTACCCTGCACCGCGGATGTGTTAATTTCAAGAATAGCCCCGCTCGCAATAGTATATTGCTCAATTGAAGCGTAATCATTCGTAGTATTAGTACGAACGTATTGCAATTTGCCAGCATTAATTTCCGTTGTACCGGTATATGTATTAATTCCAGTTAATACTAATGTATTCGCCCCATTTTTAATCAATCGATTCGCTCCAGATATAACACCACTTAATGTGATTGCAGCCGTATTACTATTGATGATGCCGCCTGCGGTTCCAGGACTCAACGCGATATCGTTCGAGATGCTCTGAGCGTTGCTAGAATTATTGGTTATGTATGAATTATCCAATTTGGTAAACGCGATGCCCGATATAGAAAAAGCACCGGCCGCAGCAGGAAACGTAATGTTGTTTACCGAAAACGATGATATATCATTTGTCGGAGTCAAACGAGTTGATCCGCCAAAGATTAAACTGTTGTTGCTATTCGGGACACGATTTCCAATCCAGTTTGCGGTTAAGGACCAGTTATCGGTCGATCCTAATCCGGTCCAAGTTGCCTCGGTCAGCACAATAACTTGCTGTGCCGACATCACCGCTATTCTAAAATCTCTAATATTCATACTTTGATTTATATCAACTTAACATTCCTATCGCCACGAATGATTCGCTAGTGGGTGATATGTAGATATAAACTGCCGAATACGATACTGTATTCGTAAAGGTAGTCAACGTGCCGTTGATGGTATTAGTAGAACTACGATTGATGGTCAAAGGAGCTCCACCCGTATTTACGATTCCAATCGACCAGCCTGATGTAACCGATGACCATACCGGCAAAACCAAAGTATTGGTTCCTGTAACATGAAATATTTTTCCATTATCGGCTTCAGCGAAAGTTTTACCTGAACCTGTGATGGATGTATCGATCGCCGCTTCTCCGTATACCGTCACTGCATCGGATGCGTTCTTGTAATAAAGCTTATTATCTGCATAGTTAAGTGCCAATTCTCCTGCTTCCAGGAACGTAGAAGAAGGAATCGCTCCTACTACCCCGCTGTTCTTAACCTTTATCTTTGCGTTGCTATTGCTCATCAGAAGTATTTATGTATCAATAATAGATTCTAACCACCAATTGCCAATCTGTATTCGAAAAGAGCACATTAAAATTAGTATTGGTAGCCGAAGATGTTCCTGTAGCAGATGTATAAAGACGCACGTCATTGACCATAATACTTTGATTGCCGCTAGTGGCTCTTCCAACAGCAAATCTATTAGGAGTTATATAGGTATCCAAAAGATAAGATGAACGCCAGTTAGTAACATCAATATATGTTCCAATACCAGGATATCCGGCCGATGCCAATGGAGCATTAGCCGCTGCTACACGTTTTAAGAAAACTGAATATGAAGTAAAGTTTGTAACATCATGTGCAACATGCCAAGCACATGCATCATTCAGAGCACTTACATTTGACCATAAGCGATATTCTTTGAATTGGGGAGTTTTGCCGTCAACATATGCCTTGGTGGTGAGATGCGTCGAAAGCGTAGGAGTAGCAGCGGTAATGTTTCCGCTTGAAGTTAATGATGTACCAGTGATAGATCCACCAGTAATTGCACCAGTGGTACTAATTGTGCCACTACCAGCAGCCAATGATGTACCAGTAATTGCCCCGCCGGTAATAGCTCCAGTTGTGCTAATTGCTCCACTGCCAGCAGCCAATGATGTACCAGTAATTGCCCCACCGGTAATAGCTCCAGTTGTGCTAATTGCTCCACTGCCAGCACTTAATGATGTACCAGTAATTGCCCCACCGGTGATTGTGCCGGTAGTACTAATTGTGCCGCTACCAGCACTTAATGATCCACCGGTGATTGCTCCACCGGTGATTGTGCCGGTAGTACTAATTGTGCCGCTACCAGCACTTAATGATCCACCGGTGATTGCTCCGCTACCAGCACTTAATGATCCACCAGTAATAGATCCAGATGCAGATATATTTCCATTTACCTCAAAGGCATCAATCGCGGCAATCTTATTGATACCTACTCTTCCTACGCTAATAACGATTCCGTGTGAGTTGCCAGACCATTTTCCGATGATTATATTTTTTGTGTCTCCGGCAGAGGATCCGCCGATAATTGAATAATCGCCTGAAGCAACTAACGGGTTCCAGGCACCTACAGTAGAATTAGGATTAAATCGCAAGTGTTGAGTCGAACTTGTGATGTTTAATGCCGGAGTCAAAGATGCCGTAGCGCTAACATTGATTGATGATGCCAATCCTGAAGTAAATCCACCTTTTACGATGAATCCTCCGACAGTGCCATTAGTAGTTACAGTTCCGGTCGTCTGATGCCACGTTGGAGCAGGAGCAGCCAACTTAATGGATTGAATGGTATTGTCGGCAATGTTGGCATTAGTTATGATCGGACTATAGTTTGCGATATGTCCGTTCGTCTTTTTGCGCCAGACGTCAAAGGTATCAGTAATCAATACTCCGTCTTGCCACGTAAGATCGATGTCATTAGAAGAAATAGGCATACTCGTATTTATGCTTTAGCGTTTTGTAGTATCTGAGAAACCAATTCTTTGAGGGAAGCGATTTCTTCTTCCAGAGAAAGTATACGTTTTTCCTTTTGATCACCTTCCATTTTACGCGCTACGGCCATGGCATATCCGTGTGCGTCTCGATTTAATATCGCGTTTGATGAACTGTCACGCTCGAGTGAAGGCTCATCCTTCACAGCTATCTTTGTTGTATTTTTACGCATATGTTGCTATTGCTCTAAAGTCTGTGATTGATGGGACATTCGGTCCATTTAATACCGATGAGGTGAATACTATTTTTACACTCCATGTAGAGAATGAATTTCCAGGAGCGTATTGATAAGATATTTCTTGGAAATCACCGACATTAGAAGAGATTGGGATGGCAGTTGTTGGAGGTAATAATACCCATGGATTATTCGCAAAGATATCGGTATCTTTCGTTTGTATCTTGGCATAGACCAATATTGCCTCAGACGGCGAAGGAAGCCTCGCTCCTAAGTATATATTCAACTGATTGGCCGGATTGTTTAATTCAACAGCGCGAGTGATGTATCGTGCAGTCGCACTACCATTATCTAATGTTAATTCCGTGGAAGTATCACTGTTGATTTGATTATCGATCAATACAACCGAAGATCTATCGCAATCAATATATGGCGCAACATAATCGCTGCTAGTAGACAATGAAGCAACAAGTTTGATACCGTCACGTTTGACTGTGAACCTCCTTGGCAAGAAGAGCGTTTCATTGATATTGATATCGTATTCAAATGGAGTGACAAAGGCGACATCAGTGAGATACAGTTTCCAAGAGATGTTAGTATTGTTCTGCGTGATATTCTCGACGGTAGTCTTGAGTGTCGAGAATGATAGCGAATCATTTCCGGGTTGATTCACACCTTGTATGATCACTTCACGCGTAACATTTGTAGTACTAAATTTAGCCCGATAGAGGCTAAATTTCATATCTTTGTTTTGATCCGCTGTCCAGGTAGAACCGTTTTGACTCTTGAACAATACGCCCGCATAAGGGTTCTTGGCGATTATTTCATAAGGAGCGACGATGTTTTCTTTTCCTACTTCAGAAACATATACCATATAATCAGAATCATTTGACATTACTACGAACGCATATTCAATTCCGGGTTGAAGATAGACCGGAGAAGAAAATACGAATGTTGTAGGCGTAGTAGGTGCCGATGGGTTAATAACCACATCTGCCGCATCTTTCGTCAGTGCCGAGAATGGGATGATGTTTTGTGTGGGCATACCGTTCTCCATCGAGACGATATGAACCGAAACTGGAATGTTTTTGGTCGATTTCGTCTTGAAATAGAGATCAAGCTTAGTGATGTATGCACCGTCGGTTTGTTTTTCGTCTAAGATAAACGACTGAGCCAATGGATCGTCCCAGGTAACTTTAACCACCGCAGCGTTTGTCCGACTATCGGATACCTTCGTAGTATCAAATCGCGGGATACGAGTCGAGATAATGGTATTTTCCTTTGTCTCTAAGATACCTGTCGCATAGTAGGTAGAATCAGCGATTGTAGTAAAATCGTTTGGATTATTAGTTAAAGAATCCGTCAAGCGGAACGAACGTTGACCAGTTTTAAATTTAAGGTCGCTGTTGTTAGGTATGATGAAATATCCATTGGCTTTACCGGTAGAATCAGATATAACAGGTGTAGCTGTAATTCCTAAAGAACCTACTGCCACGCCGTCGTATATGGTACTATCAGTTTGATTTTTGAATTGAACCACATCGATTAGCGGCACCGAAACAGTATAAGCGCTGATATCAACTCCGTCAAAGAATGGATAGACTCGAGTATTTGGTTTCAAACGAGTGGCTGTAAAATAGATTTTACGCGAACGAATGAAAGGGATATAACTTATATCTACGACTTTTTCTCCGAGACTTTCTTTATTATCAGTATATGATAAGGTAGTACGAGTTCCATCACGAAGACTAGTGCTGGTGACAGTAGTCGTAGTTTTTCTTCTCATCACACCATCCGGAGCTTTCGCAACGTGTTTGGCTCCTCTGTTAACCACAGGTGCTCCTGTCCAGTTAACTTCCCATTCATTCCAGTGATAACCCAGTAATCCTGAGGATTGAGCACTAAAGGCGATCGCGTCATATGCATTGTTATCATTGACGATGACGTCTGGTCTAACGATGGTTGATTTCCATTCATCCGAAGAAGGGGAAAGTTCAACTGCGCCGTTCCACATCGTCATATTAAACGGATTGACGCTCTCGGCGTTTGCCGTCGCATAAGTCTGTTCGATTATCTTTTCATCTGTATAAGCGATGCTGGTCGTATTATTATTGTTGCTCAACAGCGCATTTGTTTTGCTCGCAGAATCAACTTTAAGATCGACAAGTGTAGTGGTATAATATGGAAGAAGTTGTCCATTTACTGAGTCGACGCTACATTTGTATCCAGCATTGGTCACATCGCCGATATTATGGCCAAAAAAGCTATCAACGATGATTCCGTTTTTATAACGCTGAAGACCACCTGCAGTCAAGATTTGTTTATCCTGGGCAGAGCGTTCGAGCAGCGAAAGGGAAGTATAATACTCGATGTTAGAAACACGCTTCTCAATGTTGCCGATGTCGCGCATCGTATAACGTTTGTTATCGATGAAGGATGGCACAATTTCGTCAGTGCTAAAAGTATAGGCTGGAACGTATAGACTATACAGATTCATCGCATCCTTCGGTACTGCCGGAGCCACCGGATTTACCGCTGCGCTACCTTCGTCGATATAGAATTGACCGGCGCTGTTTACTAAAACGTTGTCGACGCGAGGGAGATAATGACTTACAGTGGCGACGATGGTGGAATTGGAATCCAACCGAACTGCTGCGGTTTCTCCATTATCATATCTAAAATCGATACAATCGCCTAAACGAACACCGGCATATTTAGGAATATCTTCTAAACCGTCGAGAGCGCTATACGAATTGACGATGTACGGCTTACCTGTCGCTGCAGTATGCGGGTAATACGAATACGTGATTGTTAATGCTGATGTCAATGGCGATGAATCTTTATAAACTAAAAGTGGAGTTTTAAAATAGTTTGAGGTGATTCCATCCTCGATCGTAAACTTAGATGTTACGTTTGTACCGCCGTTCATAATTTGCACTGATGAAGCGATGATATCCACATTAGTGAGACCTATGATATTCGTCGAGGCCATGATTCCTGTACCATTCGTGGAAAATTCGACCTTATGATCACCTCGATAAAGCGCTAACTGAAATCTCGTCGTATCAGTGTAAATCACATAATACGTTGTTTGCGTATATATTCCAGTAGTACTAACAATGGAAGAAAATGATACGCGATCGCCTTCTCTCAAACCATGTCCACCAGCGATTGAAACATAATCACCGGCATCAGTAAATGTTACCGCTCTAGATGAATTTACTGTATACGTTGCAGACGACACTGTTTGCGTAGCCGCAGTAAGAGCCGATTTGCTATTGAATATGCTTGTTACAATAGTTGGAGCAATGATTGACGCGGTATTAGCGCCGCCTTGCGCAGCTCCGGGAACGAGCAGATATACTCCAGAATTGGTATCGATATAGACCGAAGTTACAGGACGAACAACTCCGCCATGATCTACGACGATATAATTTGATGGGGAAGTATCCTCAAATTTTGAACTGCTAAGATTCGGATGGGGAATATTCACCCATATTCCAGCTATTCCGTTTACAGTAGTCGAACTAGGAGTAGCAGTAAATGATGTACGAACGCCATATCTCAGCGACGTGATCGAGTCAATTGCCTCATACGGAAATGGGAAAACGTTTGTGTTGTTGCTTGTTCCGAAGAGAGAGAATCCCGCAGTGTTAGCAAAATTATGCACATCGACGTCTGCAATGACTGTAGTTAATGCTAAAAATTTAGCATCACTTAATCTTTTTCCATCGCATAATACTAAATCATAGATGAAGATGTTATATGCGCCATTGGTAACATATTCTATGTTACGAATCCTGCACGCACCTATGAAAGTTGTGGCAGCCGCTTCTCCATAAAGGTTATATGTAAGAGTGGTATTATTGATATCCGGCAAAGCGCCATTATTTGGAATATCTAAACTCGTCGAAACGATGTAGTTATCTTGACGAGCAGTGAAGGTAATGTTTTCGACTGTTTCGGTAGTATTTCTGGCTTTGTTTCCAACTAGATCATTTCGATCGGTCAATACGATTCGATATCCTTTGACGTATGCGATTGAAGGCTCGATGCCGGCAATGTATTTGGTTTTTGCTACTGCCTCGTCAATACCACTTGGTAAATTTGCCAGAGTATACTTGCCAAAATTAGTTCCGTCATTAAAATATTCTTTTACGTCTAGTTTAAATGGACGAACGCTATAGTTACCAGACTCTTCGAATGTACGAGTGGCCAATAAATCATCTAAAGATTTGGCATCAGATGAATTACTATTAGGAAGCGCCGGCTTTAATGTCTGAGAATTTACAATCGTTAGCAGTTTGGCAAAATCATAAGATGGGATGTTGTCATCATAGATGAATACCAATTCTAAATTGATAGCCTGACGATCTGCGCCTGGAGCCTGAAAGTTCGGTGAACCGGTGGCATTATCGAATAGCGTTTCATCGGCGACTGCAGTAATAATGGATTCAGTGATCTTGAACGCTGCGAAGCCATTGACCAGTTGTCCCGAAGTGATTGGAACAAAAAGTCGTTGCGGCGAATCATTGACAACAAATGATCCGTTAACGAAGAAGATTCCTTTGTTGATGAAAAATCCTAATGAATATCCAACTCGCAAGACTGCACCAATAGCAGCGTTCGTATCAGTGTTATCGATCGTATCACTCACTGCAAATACGCGAGTCGTACCATTCGTTGTATCAGACTTACTATATCTTAAGAAAAATCTATAAGTCGTCGTGACATCATCAGTTAATTCATATCCGATGATGTCAGCAGTAACACCGTCTTGATTCTTTAATGCGGTAGATGCCGCGGCTAACTCTGCAGTAGTTTCAATATCAACCGAATAGATATCATTCTTGAATGTAATGAGACCATCTACGACGGCAGCCCCATTCGTATAAAATGAAGATCCAAATTTATCAATTTGTGCACGAAGCATAGACTGAATCTGATTCAATTCCCTGTTCTGAACACTATATCCGGGTTTAAACAGAATCTGTTGAAAATTCTTATTTTCATTTGATGAACTGATAAAATCATCAAAGTACGGAGAATGCTGTTGTGTCGTGATTGGCATTATTAGAATTGAATTACAAGTTTAATTTCTTCTTTTTGAGTAGCATTACGGCTAATAGGCTTTCTATTTTCGATAAAAAGCACTTCACCCGTATTGTGTACATATTCTGATTCGTTTACGGTGCTAAATAAGTATGTCGTACCGGAATCGCTATTAATATATATCGTTCCTCCAGCAGTGGTAAACTTAGCATAATTTACTGAATCGCTATCATTTTGATGATAGTATAATTTACCCGTACCGGTACCGCTATCATAAACATATGAATCAAAGAAAGCCTTTGCTTTTACTCCACTGCCGACTTCAGTGATGACATCACCGGTGACAGCGTCGATCGAAGCTGCAGAAGACACCAAATATTTCAATGCGTCAGCCGAAGTGTTGTCATCTGGAAGAGTCGAAGTAATCGTAGGATTTTTGATCAAAGAAATTTGGCGATAAGATAAAATCTGTGCATCTCCACTTGGATCCTGCGCAATTAATTTTCCATCGAAATCTGCGGCGAGACCTAAAAACCAGGTTGGAAGGTTATTTAAAATCGTCGGCCCGAATCCATCGAGAGGAGCGATGTTTGGTATGATGATTGCTCCGCTACCTCCGCCAGTGACGGTGAAGCGAACACTCGCATTTGTAAATCCGAGGGTAGCATTTGCATCCGTGAATGCGACTCCAGTAATAACACTTCCAGTGCGAGTGATCGTCAATGGAATCGGGGAAGTGGTGCCATCTCCTACTAAGAAAGCCGTAGGAGCAGATGTATAACCTGTTCCACCATTTTGAATTGTGAAGCCGTAGACTCGTCCTTTCGTAGTATTGTTTGCTGTTTGACCAGCTCCACCCGAGTATTGAGTAGCATCAAGTTTGACCGCAATAAATTGATCTGTATTAAAAGGAGCATTAGCAATGTTTTCGACATTTGCAATGGCTATCCATGTATATCCGGTCGAAGCAGTGAATTCGGTGTATAATGCTTGTCCAGAAGGAATAACTGAAAGTGTAGATCCATCTGATTTGAGACACAACCAGATTTTAGAATCTGCGATTGCGTAACACGGATATGTCGTCACCGACCCAACAGTTGTGGGAGTAAAACATGCGCTATCATTTGCTGCGTATGGCTTGTGTCTATTTCCAGTTTTCCAGGCAACGTTAGGAATGATAATTCGACTCTTCGTAGAATCCAATTTTAGAAGTGACATCAAATTGTTTCTGACTTCTTTCATGTCGCCGACTGATCCAATCGGGGGTGGAGTAACGAAATCAGGATCAGTTTCGATAAATCCACCGCTTGTGGGCCAAGCATCTGTTTTTCCGATACCGACGTAGTATGTATTTCCTTCTGTTCCCAATATGTCTGCTAAGACTGAGGAAGCAGAATTTCTTCTAAATTGATCTGTGATGATAGCAGCCATTTTTGTTTAATTCTATAGTAGTAGTTATGAGTATTTATAACGAAGTATTGTATGCATACGCAGCTTCCCAATTTGTTTCATCTGGTATAAGAGTATAATTAACCGAAGCCATTTCCCATTGTGATTGTGGATATGTTATATTTCCAGATGGAGTTACGAACGTAGCACTCTCATCTGATTCAAAGGTTGAAATTTTCCATGGATACCAACTTCCACGAACGGACCCGACGTGAGTGATGGCATTTGCCATGGCGGCTTCAATCGTGATATTGGCATATCCATCTATCAAAGGATTAGGATCCCAAAATTTGAGATATTCGATATACTCGCTTTTTATTTTTTGCGCAGAAGAATTCGTCGCAACTAGTATCGATTGGCTGATAATATAAACAGCACGAATGAAATCATTTTCGGCGCCGTTGCTAATGAGCGCGGCGATGACAAATCTAAGTTTTCTAGCATTTCCACTTAACCAACCTGGTTGAAATTTAGGGCTATGAAATGCGATGGAGTTTGCATTTAATGTATGAGGACTCGTATATGCATTTAACCAACTTAAATCTGCGGTAGGGTTCGTAGAGTTATAATCTATATAATTATCCCAAACGTTAGAAACGGAAATAAGTACTAATAATTGCGAAAACAAATACAAGCCAGCAGGATGTACCAGTTTAAGATACGCTTTTTCCCATTCAGAGAAAGTAACACCACTTTTAATTCCGTAAGAATATTCTTGCCAAACATATCCATCCTGAATTCTGTTTTGATCAGAAGTAAATCCCTTTCTATTCGAATAGACCCAATCATCACCGGAATATGATCCGGATCCATCAGAAGTTTTAAATAAATAATCTTTAGGATAAATTATTTCAATAAACTCATCAAAAAATATACGAAAAAATACGTTTGCGCTTTCGGCTGTTCCGCGAATGCTATAATATTTTACGATCTTTTTATATAAAGATACCCTATCGATGACTTTAGAATTAGGTATACTGTTTGCGATTTCTGCTTGTATAGCATCCAGATAAGAAGCAGACACGCGATCTATATCATGCTCGGCGGTAATATTCGAGATTACGTTACTCGGTAATCCCACAGTATTCATATAATTGTAATACTGTTCTAAGAATCCTATCAATGCCGTGGCATTTTCAGAGATAGCATGCGGCAACAAGTCAGCCGTACGTTGCGACTCTTGATTACGTGGCCGCGAATCTGCTATGCTGAGTATCATACGTCTTTATTGAATGTTGTATAATTGATCGCTCCATTAGATCCACCGGAAACGATTTCGTCGATATCACCAAATATGGTCGTTTTATTGAAATCGATCAAAAGGATTTGGTTTCTAACGACTGGAATATCATCTGCTGCAGGAGTGACATATATAGATATCGTCGTATTTGTATCTGCCTTAAGCGTTGTCAAATTAATTAATCCAATTGTTGGGTTTAAAGTCCCCACTGATTGTTGAACCTTTTGAAACTCGCCAGCAGCATTTAGAACATAAACGTATATGTTTCTAAAACTTTCATTGGTAGGATCATATTCGTCGGCCAAATAACATGTTTTACCATCAAAGGGAAATGAAGTCGAAGAAATAAATGATTCTTCTTTATTTGTTTTACCTAATAACTCAAATGAGAATGATGTCGAAGATTCATATGATAACGGGGTAAGATCGATTTGTTTATACGCATACACCCTCGCAGTAGAATTTAAGATAGATATGTTACTATTGTCTATCTTAGATAAAAATTTAGAATGTCTAAAGATGCCATCGAAAGCAAGTAGGTTATCTTTTTCGTATGCTTTAATGGCATCATTAACCTGAGATTGCAATCCTTGCTGAGAAAGCGTAGTAATTGCTGGATTATATTTAAAAAATATATTAAAATATAAAAAGGTATAATCCGGTCTAACTAATACTGGAGTAATCGAAAGGACTCGTTTTGGCTCTAAGAAATTTAAGATCTGTTGTTCTTGTGTTGACGTTAAATATAAATTATCTTCGCTGATGCTATTATTTGAATCACCGGTTGGTTTTATCGAAATGAATACCTTTCCGTATTGTACCGGAACATTATATTCTCCGCCCCAAACAGATATGGAATCAACCGATTTGAACTCTGATCTAATCACCGCTTTGTAGTCTTCAGTAGTGACCGCACGATTCTGAGAAATTAGAGATTGCGGCGCATTTTTACGAATACTATCCAATGATTCACGTTCCGAACCGCCTAGAGCTTTCGCCACCATGACGATAGTTGGATTACCCGTAGTATAGGCTAATTGAGTATCGGCATATTTGAAAGTTGCACATCCATTTGCCGAGGTTCCTTGAGTAACTAGATATTCTAATTCGACAACTGCCAATCCAGCCGGAGCTTTACCAAAAACATTATTTCCAAACGTGATCTCATAATTACCCAAAGCATTCTCGGCTAAAAAGTATATTGCGGATTTATCGGTGATATTATCAAATGTAGAGAAACGAGAATATAATTCAGATTCGCTTACAGTTTGATCGGCGTATACTCGAACGACTAAAGTATTAATATCGACGTTTGCATCCGGAATAATAAATTTTTGATTTTCGTTTGAACTATCGACGCTGTATCGGCTCGTCGCGAATGAACCTTGTATCAACTTTACGTCGTTGAACGAATATTGATTATTAATGTTAATGGTGCTATACGTCTTATCCGTGACGAACTGATACGTAACTCCATCAAGGGAAGATTTAAATTTTGTTCCTTTTGGTAATAGAATTTCGTTACCAATAGAAACTCCATTAGTGGAAGCAAGAAAAGTCATATCGACGTACGCATATGGTGTAATCGTACTATACGGAAGATACCCCAATAACTTAGCCGACGATACGACGTTTGAACGAACCTGCGCAGTATCCAAGAAACTTTCATTTACCGACATGTGCGCTAATACGGCGTTATAGTGCGTATTATATGCAAGCACATCTAACAATAGACTTAAACCTGAGCCATCATAGTCCCAATCTTTAAATGGAGAATCAGTATTTGTAAAATAACTTTTAAGATTACTTTTAATCTGATCAAAGTCAAGTTCTGTAACGTTAAGCTGCGCCATATTAGTATATTATCGTAATCTGTTTAAGTAGAATGAAATTTCCGCCCCTCTATTGTCGTATATGACATTAAAAGAAATATTTACTAAGTAAGAATTTCTATCTAGGTCATCAAGTATCTCTACGCTCACCTCGTTGATTCGAGGCTCATGTTCTGCAAGTACTTGTTCAATTTCTTGTCGAATCGCCATCGCCGTAAATGGAGAAGCGTTTTCGAATAACATCTCGGTGATTCTACAACCAAGTTCTGGATGAAAAGGACGATCGTATCTAGAACTTAAAACTAAATTCTTTACGGAGTTTTTTACTGCCTCGATGTCCGTAACCGGTCGGACATCATTTAAAACAGGATGAACATATAAGAGAGTATTGAGATCGGCATAAATCGTTTTACGGGCGACTACCTTAGCCGATCCGCTTACTGGATTATAATCTGATAATACCGAACTCATATACGTATTTATATACTCCGATATGATTACCAGGTGGAATTATTACCGCGAGTATCTATATGAACAAAGGTGTTATATAAACCTAATCCGCCTCTAAACCTACCTTGATTGCGCCATGACAACAGCGTATTATATACTGATTGCGGAGATTTTCCACTAACCTGAATATCAAGCGCATTGAATACTAAATGGAAACTTCCGAGTTTACCTCCTACATTACGATTATATTCCGGACTTCTATATGAGCTAGTGATGGTTATTTCTCCGCCTAAGGCATCGCTTAATTCATCGACAACACGGAGCGTACTCACTATGTTTGGCCAGAGCGAAGAACTTGGAGTTTGATTTAGCGGTCTCGAGAAATAATTAGTGAATTCAGAGGCTGAGAAATGTTTGAATCCTTGTGCATTGAACCATTCGGCAAATTTTTGACCCTTAATGACTTCGACATGATTGATTCCGGATTGCATGGCCGAACGATCGGCAAGAGCTTTCCAATTTGCAGTTAAAGTAGTTTTTAATGCGATAGATGTTGAATCCGTTGCATCTTTAATCGCCGGCGTTTTGACAGTATGCAAAGTCATTTCGGTGACTAAAGAAGGCAGACTGTTAAGTATAGCATCCACATCCTCTGAAGATATAGTACCATTTGCGTCTTTAATTTTTTGCAAAAACTGTTCATTTACCTTGATCGCCGACAATTTGCATGCATTAATTGCTGCATTGACTTCTTCGATATCTTTCGAATATACAATATAGTCTTGTTGTGTAGATTGTTCGGCGCTAGATAAATTTTGAACTGCGGTATTATCTAAAGATATTCCTTGACCTTGGCATTTAACGACGAACGAAGCGTATGCCGCGCTCGAAACTATGGCTTCAAGGTTTGTATCAGAGCTTATTTTTAATTGATACAGTTCGCTGCTCTCAATCGTCTGAGTGATTGCTTTTCCGGCATCAGTGGCGGCAACCGTTTTCGTCGTGAATCCTTCTGGAAGATTATTTTTCATCGTGACCTCGGCCGGAGTTGATTTTTCCGGAGGACCAGAAGCAGTTATAGCCGGAGGAGCCTCGACGAATGCCGTACCATCAGGATTCAACTTATAGTTTGAACGCATCAGGTCACACGGATTGAGGTTTGCTAGATTCTGAACGATGGTTTCAATGTCAGAAACTATTTGTCCCCATTTTTCGATAAAGGCTTTTGTTTTTTGGGTATAAGTGACGATATCTTCCCCGATACTATCTTTCAATTCTTGCAGATCTAATAAAAAGCTAGGTTTAAAATCTGGAAATGGCGGTATCAAAGCCTCGAATGCGTCTTTCAACTCATTCGCTTTATCTGTAATGGCACTTGTGACTGCTCCCGCAGCGTCTTTGATTTGTTGTTCCAATTCGCTCTTAAGTTTACTAATCGCCGAATCTAACGGATTTCCGGAACAAAGCAATTTAAGTGGGTCTAACTCCATACGCGTATTTATGGATTAAGATTTATCAATGAACCGGTGATGGTAGTCACACTCGCAGCGCCGATAGACATCGTTCCTCCCGCTGAGGTGTCTAAATTTCCACTCGTGAAATCAACTCTGGGTCCTAATGTTTTGAAACTTGTATCCGTAGAAGTGAAATCTAATTTTCGGCAATCTATCTTTGATATACCCGAAACGATCATTGAATCGTTTGTACCTATCGTAATTTGTCTTTCTCCGCCAATGTTTTGTGTGACCTTTCCATAAACCTCGGCATTGTAGTCTGCGCCAGTTTTGATGATCTTGGACCCTTTGATATTTTCATTGTAATTACCCTCGACCTCGAGGTTATAGTTTCCGCGAATCAAAGTATTGCAATCGCCGACGATGGTCAGGTTACAAGTTCCGTATATGTAAACGTTATCGTCCTTGGCTACTATTTTATATGAAGAGCCAACAAGTGTTGTAGTTAAATTTCCGCCAGAATCGATCTGACGCATAGTCCCGCTGCAATGTGTTTCAGAGATACGTTCGGCGCCAGGCGTATCATCTACCTCGATCACGTGACCACTTACCGTACGAGTCGCGCTATTATACGGATACGAAGGCTTAACGGTATCAGCAGTCGAAGGAGGAGTAAAAGAGCCTCGCGTAGCGTCTTCTGCGGTGGGATCGATCGACGTGATTGCCGGCGGAATAGCAGATTCTATCGTTTGATGATCTGTTTGTTGTTGGATACTATATCCAGTACTCTTTTTATATTTGTTTGTTGCTATTTCCGGAGTATCGACACCATTACGTTTAGGATATACCCCGGAAGGATCGGCGAAGGTTGAACCCGGTTGAACGCGAGTAGAATTTCCAGGAATAGATCCAACGATTATTGGATCCTGATAATCTTCTCCGTCTCGAAAAAATCCCATTACCCATGAACCCGGCAAAAGTCCTGTTGAAGTTTGACCGATTCCGGATATCGATGCCGAGGTGACAGGCATCAACGGCGTAGCCCAAGGGAGAGATGACGTAGGAAGTTCCTCGGAATCTGGTGTATGATAACCTATCGCCCGAACCTTGATTCTTCCTCTTTCTTGCGGGTCGTTGATATCCTCTACGACGCCGGTAAACCATTTTAAATCATTCATAATTATGCCGAATCCCTTCCGATCGTTAACTGCGTAGTATATATACCTTGTTCAAATCGATGCGCCGCTTTAAATACAATATATTTTCCGGATAAAGTGGAATCAAACTTATTGAGTTTCGTATCCGCGTTTCCTCTGAATGCCTTTTGGTTATAATAACTTACCGCCTTAGGTATGTTGATGGTTATCTTTCTTCCGGCATTTAAGTATAAGTCTCCGTATACAATGATATCGTGACTTTCGTTTTGCAAGTTAGATATGATAGATTTTGCTTTATGTTGCGATTCGGCTAATGCCGAATTGGAATTTTCCGAGGCAAATCCATACGAAGAAGGATTGGTGTAGACGTAGTTGATACTCGCCTGAGGCATGTTGTTTAGCGTCATCGGGGAACCGTTACGAAAAACACCGAATTCAGTAGAATATGTTTTACCGCTTCCTAGACTCAACTCTTTACTTCCTTCCTTTGAATGATCGAAATTACGTACGGTGATGTTCTTATTCGCGATGTCGACGTATCTTGTTTCCGAGGCGAATGCTCCTTTTCTCGCCTGAGCCACTTTATCTAGTTTTAAATTAGATGTTATGGTAAAGATACGATCAGCCTGCTCGTTGAATCCTTCATTTGTACCAGGCTTCTCGTGGTATTGACTATGATAAACGTAAGTCTTATAGTTAGGATTCGTTTTGTCGGAAATCAAAGAAAGCAATGAAGATAACTGCACGTTGCCATTGATCGTCTGAAACAACATGAACGGCGAACCTGTTTTATCGAATGTACGTTTCGTGAGCCACTCGGCGTTCTTAATCGGTGTATTGATCGGAAGAACGCCTGAAAAGTTAGAGGAAGGTTCACCTGTAATTAAAAATTTATCGTTCGAGACCAGCAGATCATTTACGAATATACTTTTTATATTTTCAGAGGTATTCCCGGTAATAGATCTGCTAATCTTAGTTAACGCCGAGTGATATGCTATCTCACTCAGGGCGACGATCGTATAATACTGAACGTCATATTTTTCTTTATCCCTAGAAAATAAAGGATATTCCTTGGTGACGAACCTAAGTTTGATTAGTTTTTCAAGTGAAGATCCTTTATCGATTTTGGATATCGTAAGACTAAGGATTTCTTGACCGCATAAGCCGTAATCTTCGAACAAGTTAACGTTATCGATTATATCTACGGTCAACACTAACACCGGAGAAAATATTTCCTCGGTTATCGTAAACGATTTAATTAATTTCTGAATATCTACCTGTTGAGCTTTATTATTGGTCAAGGTAAATGATTTGATTACGAATGCACCAGGAAATTCGACACCTTTGCCGTTTCCTGCTACACCGTATGAAATGTTATTAAACATTCGAGTTTAATGCGGTTTTAAATGATTCCTCAAATGATGAGATATATTGCGGGTCGATCACCGTTATATTTTTATGAGATTCATTAATGTTGAATTCATTTTGAACATAAGAGATATAATCCGAATTTGGATTTTTCAACGAATGCATACTATAGCTTTGATTTAATGTCGAGATATGATCAAGCATTAGGCTATAGTATGAAACATATCGTTTGGATCCGTCATCTTCTTCTTTATAAAATGAATATGAGGCATCATAAGAATTTTGCCAAATATCCGAAGGAATAAATTGAAGTTTAGGATAAACAAACAATTCCGGCGAGTCGTCTCTTAGCTTTTCATATTCATAATATAATGCCGGGTCGGTAGTTTGCAACGATTGCAGAACTTTTTCATTCCATTCGATATCTAAAGCATGTATATCATCAAACGCCGTATCTCCTTCTGAGTATGGATTAATGAATTCAAGCGCATAATACGAAACGTGAACGCTAGGATTTTTATCATAAAATGCTTCATTGTCAATGTTTTCTATCCAAAGTTGAAGAGTAGAAGAATCAAATCGATTAATGTTCGCTGAGGCTATTGGTCCTGGACTAGCGTTATATGCGCTAAGATAAAGATATGGCAAATATTTTTCATCGAGCGGTAAACCTATAAAAGTATTATACAGATGCGTATAGGTAATGACTTGGCTATCCGTATCGTATGATCCTGAAATAGTATAAGTTTTATTCGGAATCGCTAATGGAACAAATGTTAAGACTGAATATTTTCCATATTCAGCTTCGACAAATTTATTAAATTCAAGATTATTGAGTGGCCAATTATTTAATCCTTCTTTTAAGAAATCATTGGTGATAAAGAATGTCCAGTAATAATCAGGACTTGCATATAAATTATTTGATACTATATCGGGTCTCTCTCCATCATTGATATAATACGATTTATAAACACTAATCTGATCTATCAACTTATCGTTTACATCGACGTTACGAAAAATATCAGTAATGACCCGATTGACACCATTATCTTGCAGATCAAAAGATCTGAACGGAAACATTGAAAAGAATGACATACTGTTTATTAATTTTAAAACCAATTTTTAACTGCATCAACGAATGACTTAGGGGCATTTGGGTCTTTAGAATTGGTTCCTATTAATCCATTTGCGCCTGGAGATCCTTGTAATGTACCAAGCGCATCAAAACCTATGGCTTTTTTGAGCTTTTCGTTCATCTTATTCACTACAGCCTGAGTTATATTTTCACCCATATTGCTGCCATCCGCAGAAAATCCATGTTGCATATTTGAGATATCTCCTTGAGTCAATGCCTTGGTTTCGGTAAATGCTACCACCACATCGACTTCTAAAGGAGCCTTATCATTTCTCCACATCTTCGATGAAGAATTAAAATTGGTAGAAAGGTTCTGCAAATAGCATTCATAGGGTTGAGGAAGATGCGGTAGAGGTTTAAGTTCGGGAAGGGATATATATTTAATCTGCCATTTGGGAGGAAAGCGAAGCTTCATGTTTTCTGCTCCCGTTACACCGGTCGGATACATACCTGAACGAAATGCAAATTGAATCTTCTTAATCATTTCAGATTCTTCCGGAGAACGAGCTATCATCTTGAACGTAAAAGAATGATTTCTTATACCAACACCATCAAAAGTAGTAACCGTATTTTTATTTTGGGTGATCTGCGTGACTGAGGCGATGCCCGCATTTATTTCAGCGTTGGCACTCGCGGCTTGCGCTAAGGTAGACAATGCTTCGCTTCTCGTTCCGGGCAAGAATTGGCTCAATATGTTTCCGGTCGCTCCGGATAAACCTTTACCTGCGGCTGTCCAACTTTCGGCAGTCACTCCTACCCTTGCGGCCTTTTGTGCGGCGAAGCCGAGTATGTTAAGATCTTGACCGCTATACGACATCGAATCGTTCATCTGAACACCCTCAGGCATTGGAAAATAAATGTTAGTATATCCTTGCAAAGGAACCATACACGTGAACTGAATCAATGGCCGATCCGGAACACTCATGATATCGATAGGATAATATAAAGATCCACCCAACGAATTCGATATATTAAAAAGCTTTCGACTAGAAGCGAGTCCTACGATCTTTGTTGCGGTTGAAAATATATTTGCCATAAATACCTAAATAGTATTTATATGGCGTATCGTGGAAAATATAGGGTGAAAAACCCAGAAAAATATGAAGGCGATCATACGCGAGTAGAATATCGATCCCTCTGGGAGAGACAAGTTTTTAAGTTAACTTTCCCATTTTATAAATACATTAATGGAAGAATGGAGAAAAAGATTACTAGATAACCCACCTCCATGCGCAAGTATTTTTGATCTAGAAGAATGGGAAGACATAGTTATCAATGAACTTACCGCAGATCCTAGTTTGTGGGGAGGAGCGTCATTTGGTCAATTAACCGATGAGCATAAAGAAAATATATCTAAAACATTGATGGGACATTCGGTTTCAGCTGAAACTAGAAGAAAAATATCCGAAGCTGGAATCGGCAGAATTAGTAGCAATGAAACTAATTCAAAACGAAGCAAAAGTATGAAAGGCAAAACTCATTCGACGCAAGCAAAACAAAAAATGAGAGAGAAAGCGTTAAACCGCCAACATACTGACGAAACTAAAGAAAAAATATCCAAAGCAGGAAGGGGTATTTTACGAAGTAAAGAATTTAAAGATAACTTAAAAGAAGTAGTTAAAGGTAGAATTCATATAACAAATGGAGAAATAAATAAATTTGTTCATAAAGAAAATATACCAGAAGGATTTTGGCCAGGAAGAATACTTAAATGAGTAAATACTATAGTGGAAGGTTTAGACCAAAAAATATCGAAAAGTATGAAGGCGATCATACAAATGTAAGATATAGATCCTCTTGGGAGAGAGCTGTTCTAAAGTGGTTAGATGAGAATCCAAATGTTATAAAATATAGTTCAGAGGAAGTCGTAGTTCCTTATCGTTGCAAGACCGATAACAAGATGCATCGGTATTTCGTCGACATCAAAGTTCAATTTCGTGGAGGCGTCACGTACCTGATCGAGATCAAACCTAAAAAAGAGACAATGCCTCCGAAGGTGCGTGAACGTAAGACGCGAGGTTATCTGATGGAGGTGATGACCTACGCCAAGAATATCTCTAAATGGGAGAGTGCCACCGAATATGCCAAGGATCGTGGATGGATATTTGAGATTTGGCACGAGGATACAATCAAGAGTCTTGGTATTAAATTGCTCACCTCTAAGTGATTTATAAATAGATCTTATGCGTAAAGAAGTTTTTAGTGACATTCAAAAGAAGTTTTCTTCCTCTGGATTGGGTGCTAGGACTACCGAGGCGCGTGATTGGTTTTTACAGAATCTTAAGAACTATTCCAGCCTCAATCGCAACAATCTATTAAAGGATTCTGCGTTGACTCGCAAGACATCGATCGACTCAAAGGCCACATCGATCGGCAAGATGTATATGTTTAGGTACGACCCGAAACATAAAGAAACTTTACCTTACTTCGATAAATTTCCTTTGATCCTTATGGTGGGTCCTGCCGAGGGAGGTTTCTACGGACTGAATTTACACTATCTTCCACCTAGACTTCGTGCATTATTGTTTGATCGTCTATTACCTTATACGAACAACGATAAGTTTGATCAGACAACTCGCTTTCGTCTGACGTATCAGTTACTCACCTCGGTCTCTAAATTAAAAATATTTGCTCCGTGCTTCAAACACTATCTACTGAAGCATGTCACATCCAACACCATGGAAGTGCCTGCCAATGAATGGGAAGTCGCGATGTTTCTTCCTACGGATCAGTTCGCATATCAAACCAAGCGAACGGTCTGGAATAAAAGTAAAAAATCAATAATGTAATATGTCTATATTTTCATCGATCACCGGTCTTATAACAAAGACAGAAAATTATATCAATCCGAACACCATTGATGACTTCAAAAGTTCGATAAGTAGGCGTAATGGCCTGGCGATGACGAACCGTTTCTTGATAATGGTTCAACCTCCTAGTCAATCCTTACTTAATTTTAATATAGGCGACCTTGCCAGCAAAGTATTGCTCGGCAATAAGATTAATGTATCTGACTTTATCAATGATCCGCGTGACATCGCGATGCTTTGTGAAAGCTGCTCTCTTCCGGGAAGACAGATCCAAACCACGGAATATTCGGCCTATAGACAACCAGTAAAAATTCCAACCGGTTATATCAACGAAGACGTTACGATGACCTTTCATCTTACGAACGATTACTATATTCGTAAGGTATTCGATAAGTGGCATGCTCTGGTGATTAACTATGATTCGTACCTTTTGAATTATAATAAAGACTTTTGTGCAGATATTATCATTCAACAGCTCGATATGAATAATAAACCGGTCTATGCGGTAAAATTAAAAAATGCATATCCAGTAGGAATAAACAGCGTCGCCTTAGACAACACTCAATCGGATTCTCCTCAAAAATTAGTGATTCAACTCACGTATGAAGACTTTGAACCAATGGGTGCCATCGCATCTACGGTTGCAGGAGTCAAGAACAGCATCACGGGTATCCTGAATAAATTGATATAAATTATATTACTATGGCATTACCCACAATCAACACACCGAAATATCAACTTAAGTTACCTTCCACTGGAGAAGCCATAACTTATCGTCCGTTTTTGGTAAAAGAAGAAAAGATCTTGCTGATCGCGCAAGAAACCAAAGATCCAAAACAAATGATGATGGCCATGAGAGACATCATCTCGGCATGTACGTTTGAAAAGGTAAAAACAACTGAAATTACCGGATTCGATCTTGAATACATCTTCTTAAAACTCAGAGCAAAGAGCGTCGGTGAAAATGCCGATATCAAGATTCAATGCACTCATTGCGAAGAATTTAATGACATCTCGATCAACCTCGACGATATTTCAGTGGTCGTTCCGGATAAGAGCAACAACGTGATCATGCTGACGGATTCCATCGGTGTCACGCTTAAGTATGTGACCGCCGAGAAGATGGAAAAGATCACGGCGCTGATCGATACAAATCAGATGGCAGTCATCAATGAACTGATCATCAACTCCATTGAATCCATCTTTGATGCCGATAATGTCTATGCTGCCGCAGATTCTACTCCCGCAGAACTTACGCAATTCATCGAATCTCTGAATAGAAAACAAATGGAAAAGATCGAGGCATTCATCGCGAATGCTCCGAAGCTTCAACACACCTGTGAATTCACTTGTTGCAAGTGTGAACTAGAAAACTCCATCAATCTTCAAGGAATTCAGTCTTTTTTCGAATAAGCCTCTCGCACGAATCATTGGAAAATTTGTATCAAACGAATTTTGCTCTGATGCAACATCATAAATATAGCCTAACGGAATTAGATGATATGTTACCGTGGGAGAGGGAAATCTATACCGCATTACTCATAGAACATCTAAAAGAAGAAAAACGTAAGAACGAATCGGCTAATCACTAACCATCATGGAATCCATAAGCAATAATCTGTTACTTCAGGACGTGATCCTAGAATTACAAATCTCTAACGAAAATGTTTCGGGTATAGAGACCGGAGTGACGATGCTCACTGATTCCATTTCAAAGTTATCTGTCACAAATACGAAAGATAACAGTCAACTCATCGAACGAGATGATAAGATGATTACTGTATTGAAGACGATCGGTCTGGTCAACACTCACATGTTGAATACAATGGATCGTTTGTATAAGTTTTTCATGGATAATGATATGGTTCGTGCCGAGGAACATCGGGATTTGGTGGATGCCATCGAAGATATCGGCAAAGGTTCAACTAAAGGTGGAGCAACGTTTGATACGAAAAAACCAAAGGGAATACTCGGTCTCTTAGCCGGAGTCGCGGTATTTGCGGCAGGCGTATTGATAGGATTCTTCGAAGAGCTAGTGCGAAAGATCAAGATGCTCGGCTTTTATGGAAAAATACTTGGAGTATTTTCTAGTATCAGTACGATGTTCGGTCGTATCGGAGAATTTATCACCGAATCAAAGTTGTACGAAAAGATGAAAGATGCTTTTAGTAAAGTAGGAAGCATCTTCGGCGGAATCGGTAGGTTCTTTGGAAAGATTGGTTCCGTCCTAGGAAAAGTATTAGAACCAGCATTGAACTTCATTCGACAAATGCCAATTAGTCGTTTTATTGGTACCATTGCCGAAATGGTTGGTAAAATGTTTAGTCTAATCATGAAACCAATTAAATTTATTATGAGGCTCTTTGGTAGTGTCGGCAGCGCCAGTGCTTTAGGCACAATCTTTAGATTGGGCAAAGGTCTCGGAAAGATTTTAGGTAAACTAGCATTGCCAATCACCATCATCATGGGCATCGTTGAAGCAGCGATGGGAGCGTTCGAAGGTTATAAGACCGGCGGAATTATGGGGGCAATCAAAGGAGGACTAAAGGGACTTCTGGAAAGTTTAATTGGATGGATGATTGATATCCCCAAAGATCTAATTTCTTGGCTATTAGAAAAATTTGGTTTTGAAAATGCCTCGAAGTGGCTTGACAGCTGGAATTTTGGTATGCTATTCGATGGTCTCTGGAAAGCTTTCTCCGATCTATGGAATGGAGTCGTTTCGGCATTAGGCGCAGTTAGTGATTGGTGGAGTAGTTGGTCCTTTGAAGGAGTATTCACGAGCATCAAAGATTTCTTCTTCGGAATCTGGGATGATGTCATTGACTGGTTAGATGGAATGGGGCAAGGTCTACTCGATGTGTTTGGTAGCGCCACGAATTTCATGTTAGATTTCTATCGTAAAATTCTCAACATCATCTTGCCGGATCCAACGAAACATACAAGCATGACGGATCCACTTTATTGGGTCGCTAAGGCAGTGCCTGATGCGGTATACGATTTTGCCAAGGTACAACAAGCCCCGAACATTGTTGCAAACAGCATTCAAGGAGTTCCTGGAACAAATGGAGGAGCGCTGATGTCAAGCGGTGGAGGTGGAGCAAATGTTACGATCATCAACGACTATTCGAAGGGTCCGGTCACGACGAACGTTACTGCCGCAAATATGGGGCAAAAAGGTCAAACGATGACCAACAACTCCGGCGGGTCGTCATATTCATACTAATAAAAAACCGGCAGCCCGATTAAAGACTGCCGGTTTTAGAGTGCGATATCAATTGATATTAGCCACGTGCCAACTTAGCAAAATAGCTAAGCGAGTCATCGTCATCGGATGCGGTGTTGCCACCACCAAACGATTCGGGTTCTGGTTCGCTGGCCGACTTTGGAGCAGCATAAGGAGCCACCTCATCGAGGGTTACCTGTTCTGCAGTTGTAAACGTCTCGCTGTATGACTGCTCACCCAGAACCTCAGAGAGCTTACGCTTGAGTTCTGCGTAGGTCTTATAGTTCGCCGGATCAGTGAAGTCCTTGAGCGAATAGATGCTGTTGTAGACCTTTTCCAGACGAGTCTCGTCGCCCGAATAGAGTTCGGAGACACCATCGAATTCGCTCTTATCATAGTTACGATATCCTTCGACCTGACGAATCTTGAGCTTAAAGTTTGCACCTGTCCAGAGGTCGAAAGGATTGATAGGCTTCTCATCCTGGAATTGTGGTTGCATGATGTCCATGACTTTGTCAAAGATCTTCTTACCATACTTGAAGAGGAAAACCTTACCTTCATTGGATGGATTCGAAGGATCACTGACGATCAGGATGTTCGAGACATAATGCAAACGACGCTTGCGAAGGCGTGCGATTTCTTTATCCTCTTCACGACCAGAATTCCAGAGAACAGAGTTGATCTCGCTGACGGGGTCAGGTTGACCAATCGAAGTCAATGAATTCTCGATGTACCAACGACCGGTTGGTCCTTTAAATCCGTGATCCCAGAAGCGTACCCAAGGGAGGTCTTCACCTTCCTTGGCGGGAAGGAAACGAATCACGGCGTAGCCGTTTCCGGCTTTGTCTACGGTTGGGGCCCAGAGACGATCGTCGCCGTACGTCTTGGTTGCTCCACCCACTTTTTCAGCCGCGCTCACGAGTTTATCGATAGAGGCGGAACGGTTTTGTTTCAGTTTTTCGAATGACATATTATTTACAGTGTATTGTGTTGTATTAGCGTTGTATGATTTCCTTATGTCGCTTGCGACGAGTAGATTCTACCATAAAAATAGACTCATGTAAATGATTTAATTACGATGAGCTTACTTTTCTGATGATCCATTCGTCGGGCGATGAAGGGTTTGTATTGAACCACACGTTGGAATAATTCTTCAAAGATTCCTAATGGGTCCGATACGAGCTTATTTATCCTAGGGATAAAATTTAGCAATTCCTCGAGCATCACGACCGACTCGAGGGAAATTTTCTGACTTTGAAGCAGTTCAATGATGAGAGGAACAGGACGAGAGGGCGAGACCTTGAAGCAATCATCGAACGAGTACTGTATACTCGCTGCCAGATCACTCACCAGTGAGATATCGCTCCTAAAGGTATAGTCCAATCGTTGCATCTTGCCGATCCAGTTCATCGGCGCCTGATCGTTCATGGAGCCCACCCAGAAGTTGCCCTCGAGATGGTTTGCCAAGAAGTAGGTGATCACGTCTTCCTTTTTAGGGAACTTTCGGGCAGTTTTCTCGAAAAAGTATCGATCCTTCTTTGCCTCGAAGGTCGACCTCTTGAGTTTAGGCCCGCAAAAGTTGAATTTGAAGGCATCATATGAACCCTTATCGAAATGCAGCTTGATCGCCATATAGGTCGACCAGACATCAAACGGGGACATACGAGAGGGTGGAGTTAGTGTATCGTTCAATCGGCGAAGAGGCTGCTTGGTTTTGGAAGGATATTGTTTCGCTGGGCCTCGGCTTCGAGCTTGTCTTTCAAGGAGCCTACGACCAGCGCTGCCATGTCATCAGGGTCGATTTCTGTCTCGTCGCAGATCTGAATGATCGCCTCAAGATAGGTGATATGATCCTCATTTACGAGTCTCTCTACGCGTGCGCTGAGCTGTTCCTTAGTGAGTACGGGAACTAGGTCCTCGACGGTTTCGTTAGTTAGTGTGGCTGTCATGATATTAGATCTTATTTTCGATTACGCGGAGGAGGATGATGTGTTCATTGATTCTTCCATTGGGTTCTTTCTTCTTGATCTTAGGATCATCGAATAGCTTCTCAAGTTGCTTAGGAGTACTCGAGATGATGGAGCCGAGCGTGCCCTGTGGCTTCCTGAGAGTGGTGGTGAAGCTCAAGGATGGGTCAAAGTTCTTGATCGAGCAACCTTTAACCTCAAATCCAGCCGCGCCCTTGGCCTGATAGACACTCAATTGGCGATACTTCGTGTTGAAGACATAGAGCCTCTGAGCCGTCGGGATACGAATTGGATTGATCGAGTCCAGGTTATAGTCCTGAGAGTTTTGTTGGTACTTGATGGATGACACCTGTTTGGTCGCGTCCTTGGTCTTCTTGACACGTGGCACACGCTGAGCCTTCTGGACCTTTCCGTATTTTTGCACTTCCTCGATCATCGCGGTAAGCGCTTTGACTCGACTCTTGAGACCGGGTTTTGTGAGGTAAGAATAGCCTTCGACCGAATCCGGATCGCTCTTGTCGAGGGCCTGTTGATACTCGGTCAGGTGATTCTGAAGCCAAGTCTCGACGAACACACAACCATTCGCAGCGATGCCATTATCGCGAATATAGGACGTGAGGTTCAGAGGAGACACCTGGACTTCCGAGGTGCACCATTCATCGATCATCACCTCGAGCTTCGCAATGACTTCCTTGTCAACCTTGAGTCGAAGGCGCTCCATCACGGGCAGATACATTTCAGGGGACTTCCTCTTGGTCTCGATTGGGCTGCCATCGGCATTCACCTTGGCAACAGAACCGAGCACTTGAAGGACATCATTGATCTCATGCTTCACGAGCTGACGATCGTTCTTGGCAATGGCACCCTCGGTGAAAGGCAACTTATCGAAGTACTCCTGGGCATTCGGATGAATCTCAGGCATTCCACGATCCATTCCACGCACTAACTTACCAATAGTCGAGGGCATCACGTTAGGATTCGCCGAGGAGATGATCGAGATTTCTTCCTTAGAATAGCCTTCGCGCTTCATGAATGCCAACACTGCAGGCTTCATGTCTGCCATCGACAAGTAATAATTATAGAAGTTCATCATACGCATGCGCTGAGTAAAAAACTTCTCGACAGGCCAGGTTTCCCAGCCTTTCCATTCGGGCTCTTCGCCTGTCCATTTTGAATCAGCAGCCAGGACACGTCCGGCTCTGAATACGCCGCCTTTTGTAATTGCCATATGAGTATTAAGCGTAGTTGAATTGAGTAACGTTCTGAAGGAGGAATGCACGCCAGCCTTTTTCTTCGATATCAAATGCGCGAATCACTTCGGCATTTTCTTTCACGACCTTAGTTCCCTTAGGATGGGACTCGGCAGGAATAAAGCCGAGATAACGAGTGCATTTCATGGTGCGAAGGGTACCATCGAGCTTCTCGAAGGTGACGGTGCAAATGGCATTATCCAGGGCATCCAATGTGCGCTGGCGAAACTGTTGCCGATATTGGGTGGTGGTGATCATATTATTACAGTGAGTTTGGGTTGAAGGTGGAGGAAGTGAGGAGCTTTTCAAATTCGCGCTCGACGATGGCATCATAGTCATTCTCAGAGGAGATGGTCTTGCATTCATCAACCGAGAGTTCAGAGATAAGGCGCTTTTGAGCAGCGTGACGCTGAGCGATTTCGGCGATGAGGTTCTTACGAGCGATGTTTTCAATTTTAGTTTTCATAATATAAAGAGAGGGTGGTTTCAGTTACAGGAGTATCCTATCAAAAAGAGGGGCAATGTACATGCTTTTCTTCATTATTTTAAGGAAGAAGCAAAGGATAAAGGGTAGTTGTGACGAGAAGAATGAGGACGGTGACGATGAGTTTGAAGGTGAAGAACATTTTTTAGTAGGTTGGTTACAAGAGGATCCTACCATATTCCGGGGTAATGTACACATCTTTTTACATCGAAAGCGAAAATAGTTTCGCCTCCCTGAAAACCAATCAGTTATAAGATGCTGATGGCCAGACAATCTGCAGATTTGCTGTCATTGGTCAAGATCTCATGCTTTCCGTAATACCATTCATCATGGGCATCTAGTCTAAGCTTTATCTCAACGAGTGCCTTGACCTCATTATATCCGCCCTCATATCCATCAATAACCACCATCGTGGACGGGTCATAACTCTGAAGTTGCTCGATAAGTTCTTTGACGTTCATATTAGCCAGGTTGTCTCGGTTACCGAATCACCACACGTCTCACAATAGCCATCCTCAGTCTCGCATGACTCGTATTGAAAACAGCCAATCAAATCATCGAGTGAGACCGATGACTTTTTCAATTCTTCCTTGAATCTGGCGCACAAGTAGTCAGTCAATTCATCGATCTGCTCCTCAGTCATGGGTTGGTATTCGCCATACATATTTTGACCATCTACCGTGGTGCCCCATGACATGCAGCCTTCGCTCTTGACGATCTTTCGTTTCTTTTCCATATCAATCATTTATTTTAGAGGTGTGAATACGTTAGTGCTAATAGAAAACCAATTCGCCAATAAGATGCAGTTGATGTGAATCACGAGATAGATCACTGCTAACAAAAGAAACATTGGCAATGATAGGATGCACATCACATAGATCAGCATCAGTTGGGCAAAGTGTTTCATAATTATTCCTTGATGATTTCCCGAAAGATTTCGCAATCGGTGAAGTAGTTATCGAACGAATAGACATGACTGTCATGAAAAATGTGGCAGACGTTGCCTAGGCAAAGTTCATTCGGCCAGGCACGACACACATAAAAGACTTCGTCAAAATATTCGACTCGCTCACTAGAATTGACATCTGCCAATAGTTCCTCTTTCCAGTTCTTTGGTTCACCCTTGAAGGTGTAGTATTTCTTGAAGGAATACTTTACGGCAACCTCGCTGCCACGAAGAATACATTCGAACAAGACTTTTGCCGGAAGGTTATCCAGATTGATTTGAAATTTTGACATGATTTAGTATTTGGTTAGGTTTCTTATTTCAGCGAGCATCAGTAACATAAAGCCGATGAATAGCCATTCTTGAGTGTTTGCCATGACGATTAGGTATGCAAACAATCGCATGATTGACGTGATGTTGGCATATTTTCTTTTGGCTAGTGGCGCCTCAATTTCTTCGAGGCAGATGGGTTTTTTGGTGTTGGTATCGGACATAAAATTTAGAGCCATGTTCGGCGATCATTGCGAGAAGTTCGGGCGAGCAGACTCTCGTTTCGTTTTTGCAATTCGAGGTTATTCGTGATAAGAATTTCATTTTCTTGCTGAAGCACTTTGACGCGTTGCAATAAATGAATGTATTCTACACGAGAATCATCTAGTCGTGTGGTAAGACTTTCGACATCCGCTGCTAGTTGTCCATTCGCTTCACGAAGGTTCTCTAGATCTTTCGGAAGGCAAACCATATCTTTGTGTTGCACCAATCGATCGGCATATTGCTGGGATTCGATAAGATTAGTATTGAGCACCTGATTATCGACTTGAAGCACCTTGATGCACTGCAGCAGTTTGCCATTCTCGGCGATCAGGCTATCGGCTTCACTCTCGGCATCGCTCAGATCTTCATTGATTTCTTGCAGACGAAGAGCAGCCTCGTAAATAGCGGCATTGGCTACTCCATCTGCACAATCGACATCCTCGGCAAGAATGTGTAAGGCAGCAATAAGTGTTTTTGTTGATGATCTCATATTTTATTTTGGTTAGACTTTTCCATTCCAGAGTTTGACTTCCCATTGGCGACGAAGAACAAGACCCTTTAGAGTTTTTCCTTTGACAGTAGAATACTTGGGCATGAGTCGGGCAACGCTTTTGTAGTTGCCCGAGTTCAATCTGCCTTTGCCATTGATGAGTTGAAGAAGATTGCCTTCGCCACAGTTGTAGGTGAATGATGCAAGGGCATAGATCTGAGAAGCGGTAAGCTTGACCTTTACATGCTTTTTGACCAAGGTGCAATGCTCGTTGAGCTTTTGATTGAGGATCCGACGAGCATCTTCTTTCGAGACGAAGTCTTTATTGACCAGCTTCTTGTCAGTAAAACCATAGCCGATGGTTGCAACGCCCGCGGGGCAAATGTAGGTGTGTGCAAAGTACTTTTCGAAGCGCTCGATGCCAGTTCGAGTGATGCCGTTCCAAGTGTATTTGTCTGGCAACTTGCACTTGACCAACACCCGCTTGGGATGGTTGTATCGCACCGGAGCAATCTTGCTCTGAGCCAAAGCCACCAAACAGCCTGCGGTGAGCGTTATGGTTAATGCAGTAAAGATTTTAGTTTTCATATCAATTAGGCAGGGATTGCAACCACAAACTTACCGCAGCAATTGCTGACAGAATAGCCAGTGAAACCATTCTCGGAGAATGGGCGAATAAAGTCTCCACCGAAAACAACCCAGACGCCGTTGATGCCGAGAGTGTTCTTGTAGCCATCGCTCTTGGAGGCCAGCTTGAATTGGCTATTGGCGTTTTGTTGAACGCAATCGGTCATTCCATCGAATGCGCTCTTGACATCGATGTGGAGGTTAGGGCGATTCTTAGCGATGAAGGACTTGAGGGTGGCGAGTGTTGGCTTTGTCATAATGTAGTGGGTAGTCTCAGTTACAAGGGTATCCTACCATATCTGGGGCCTTTGTACACATCTTTTTACGTAGAAAGTGAAAATAATTTCACTCTCCTGACAACCAATCACTTACGTGAAGATCCAGACATATAACTGGCCGAGCATCAATGAATGTAAGATGGTGGCATTCACTCCGGCAGATTGATTTCTACCAAGTGTGTACGTCGCCAAATTTAAGACTATCAGCCCTAGCCAAAGCAATACCCCATTGATCGAGAGATGTGTAATCGATTTGATGAGGTACCACATCCAGAGCGAAGGCAGCGCCCAGAAGACACTAAATCCGATGAGCTGTACGACTAAGCCATACTCGGTACCTTCGACGATCTTAGATTTCTTCGGTTTCATAAAATTTGGCGAGACGGTGTTGTTTGGCAATAGCTGCTTCAGAGGCGAGTAGAATTTCATTTATGGTATCACGAATCGAACTCCATCCGAGATAGGTCGCTGCCTGCTCCTCAGTCACCAGTTGTTTGTCAGTGACATCTAATTTTCCGCTGTGATAGTCATAGAAATAGGTGATGATCTTGTATGGCACCCCATCCTCAATGACAAATCCTCGATCGAGCTTTGTAGAGAAATTACTTTGATTGATGAATTCGATTGCCTTGGTTAGTTTTTGGACGTTTGTCATTGGTGTATGTATGTGAAAGTGGTGGGTCGTGCAGGAATCGAACCTGCATTGGCGGATTAGAAATCCGAAGTCCTATCCGTTGAACGAACGACCCTTAGATGGTTTACTTATCGATGGGTCCAGACGCGAACATAAGAGTCAATAGTGACTGCATCGACCATTGCAATACGCTGATAAGGACTTGCTCCCCAATTGCGGGTAAAGTTTTCGCGTTGCTTTTTAGCGGCATCACGATAAGATTGGGCATTTGCATTGTTCTTACCGAGGCGACCAAAGATGTCGACCTTGGCAATTTGCCGGGCATAAGAAGAATCCTTCAGAGCCTTGAGACGCTCCTCAGCATTAAAAATGCAAACTTCTTTACGAAGCTGAGCGATGCGAATTTGACCTTCGGCGTCATTGTTAACGGTGAAGCGATAGTTTTCCGAGCGATTAGGGTGTGTTGTCATAATGTAGGGTGGTTTCAGTTACAAGGATATCCTACCATATTCAGGGCCCAAGTACATGCTTTTTTAGATAAAAGTGAAACTATTTTCGATCAATCTTGACCTTTGCCCTCGCGCAGGCGAATCAGATACGGAAAGCGAGGAATGCCGGCCGGAGTGAGGTTGAAGTATTTGATCGTGGCGAATTGGCCGACCAGCGACTCGGCTCTAGGAAGCAATGCCTTAAGAAAGTCGTGGCTGCCTTTGATGTTCGAGCGAAAGGTGACTCCATCCTCGCGTTTCATGATGGCATATCCTGCCATTCTACTCTTGTTGCCATTGCCTTCTTCGATGGCGACAATCTCATACTCCTCATCCTGAAACTCCTTGCGCTTGAGCAGAGTGGCCGAGCGTTTGAATTCGTACGGCTTGTCGGTGCGAATCATTTGACCCTCAAATCCCTGAGCGAGATAGTTTTCATAGAGAGTATCCAGTTCCTGCTTGTCTTTGCATCGAGGGCTTCGAACGTATTTGATGGGACTCTCGTGCAGTTGATAGTCATCGCAAAGATTGAAGATGATGCGATTGCGCTCAGAGAAGTTCTTCGTGGAATCGGCAATGTCATACCACCAAAATTCGATGATCTCTGCACTTTCGATAATATCCTCGGCGGTAGGTTTTGTCTTCTTAATCAGCGACGAAATCTTGTTGAAGTCATCGTGCAATCCATGGCAATAGAGTTCGCCATCAAGCACCAGATCCGGATGTTGCAAGAATAGTGGTTGAAGATTTTCCAGGATATGAGGAATCGTCATCCATGGTTTGCCGTTGCGAGTAAATGCACCATGTCGAGTGATGACTGCTCGCATGCCATCCAGCTTGGGCTGACTGTAAAGAGGGAAAGCAACTTTCTTCTCCACGTCTTCCCATTTCTTGGCCAACATCGGCTCAACAAAAAGCTGCGAATCGATCAGCGAGATGTCCTCGAAGCAGCCAGACTCCTTCTTCTTTTTCCAGATCGCCTTGGCCTCGAAGCGAGCCTGTTCGACCACGTCACGAGCATTTGCACGCCCGACGTTTGTTGCCTTGGTGGAAGTCCATTCGGTGATGACCGTCTTGCCGCTGACTTGGCCATAAGCGGTGCGATAGAGACCCAGCGAAAGGTCGACCTCGATGCTCCAGCGATTTACTGCTCCGGTGGAGGTTCGGGAATAGAGAGTAGGCAGATATTCAATATTGTTGGTGATGTTCATGATGTAATAAGGGTAGCGTCAGCGACAGGTGTATTCTACCATAAATGGGAGATTTGTACACCTATTTTTAGATCAAATGTGATTTTTAATTGGCGACGATAGTGCAAGCGGCGCCGACACTCTCGGCCACAGTAGTCGCTGGGGAGCCACCAGGGTGCACGGTAATGGTATCACCTATACGATGAGCGGCCAATCCATTCACGAAAACATTTGCAGAGCCAGAGGCGGCTTCATCGCCGCAGATCGTCTTATCCGTGACTCGAATCAAATTGTGGCCTTCTAAGAAAACGTTCGGAGAACCGCCGGTGAATACTCGATTCGCAGGAGGTTCAATTTGACCGCCAGGATTGTGATCGTGCTCCGCAGATCTGTCTACTCCTGAACGAACGATTGCTGGCATGTTGCTTATTTATCGTAGATGCCTTTGATCATCTTCTCGAAAGAATTCACCTTATCGAGGCGATTGGGCCAATAGATGTAATCCTTCTCGGGATTTTCCTTAAGGTTTTTCAGCAAAGGCAAGATCGCCTTATAGATCTTGTCAAGCTTTTGTTGAGTCGTTTTAGAATCCTCTGCCTGGGCAGTTAGGGTCTGTACCGTTTCTAGGTCTTCTTCGTGAACGGCAGTGAAACCGAAATCGAAGGAATCGTCAAGAATTGAAGATGGCATCGTAGTATGATTCGTAGAGTTGATCGAGTGAGAGTAGTCCTCCTTTATTTACCAGGACTCGATCGTCATTGGCAAAGAAGAGGGTCGAAGGGATAAACGTCAGGCGATACTCGACGATACACTTCACATGTTTTTCTAGGTCAAGGTCAATTATTTCGAAGGAAACACCAGTGGCGGCGCAAAATGCTTCGACAGTCTTGTGATACGCCGAGCAATCTTTGCAGCGTGATAAAGAATAGATGCCAACGCGCATATCATCACAGAGGAAAGTAACGAACTCCGCGCTTCCAATCGACTTCTTTCAGGCGATAATGGTTGCGTTCCATCGATTTCTCCCCTGCATTCGAGGCAACGATCCAACCATCAGGTTGGCGAGTCATCTGCCATGCACGACCAAGTCCATAAGGACCACGCTTACGATGAATTCCAAGGGCTTCGAATGGGCTTTTTGCTTCAACGATTGCTTCTGCGCCGTCTTTTTGTTGGATACGATATTGTGTCATGATGTAGTAGGTTGCTTTCAGTTACGGGGTTATTCTACCATAACCAGGGTCAAAGTACACATCTTTTTATCAAGGATGTGATTATTTTTAATGCTATTGATCGTCAATCGATTGATCGACCTTAATGGTTATTCCCCTTCCCCAATCAAGGTCGATCGATGTGGGTTGTGGGATACAGATCATTATACCAAACCTGCGGGGGATGTAAACCAAAAAATGCGGTTACGCACAGCTTTTGACCAGCTTGGCCTCATCATCCCGGCGAGTCAATAGGCCATCAAGTCCTTTACCAACCCAGAGATGCTTCATCGCGATGATTTGTTTGGCGATGTAATCATAGATGTCTTCTCGGTTATTGATGATCGCGTTCTTGATATTGAGCATTTCGACACGTGAGATGCCACTAACACTGCCACCACGATTGAAGACCAGACTCACTAATGCACCAAAGGCATCAGGATGAAGTTTGTCCGATCCAGGAAATGCCTTGATCGTCTCCTTAATAAAGCGTGGTAATGTGTTGCTCTGAAATACTGTGAACGCCGAGTCCCAAGGGATCGAAATATCTTTGACGCCGCCAATAAGATCTTTGGCTCGCCGAGCAGCGGCTCCAAGGCAAGGTTGTAACCTAGCAAAATCTCCGGAAGAAAGTTGACCTTTCCAATCCAGAGTGAATTGTGCGCTCGTATTGTAGCCAAGATCATAGCCGATGCCTATCGTGACTCCTGAGGCGCCGCCAGGATATGACGGATGCTTTAACGCGCGGTCGTAATAAGATTTACCGCCTCCGACCTCATAGTCAAGGATAAGTTTAAGTGCATTCGCGGATAGAGAAGTTTGTGAGCTTGATGCTGATGGTGTTACAACAGTCGGGATAGTCGGAGCGACCACACCTACTTTATCGGCAATCGCTTGCCATGTTTGCTTTCCATCGATACCATCATCGGCTAATCCTAATGCTTTCTGCACGGATTTGACCAAACTCTCTCTATTCGCAAAGTTCATATATTATTTGCCGGTTTGCTTGGCCTTACCGATGTTGAGAGCCAACGTGTCGATGATGGAATATACCAATGCGAGTTTCGAACCTGCCTTAGGCGTAGGAGTAACGGCAGCGATGGTCGAGGCGACGGTAACGGCAGCGGCGACGATGTTGAACCATGAATAAGATTCGATCAGGGTAACTAGCGTCGTGATGATTGTTGTGATGTCCATATTTTTGTTTTTTTAGTTTTTCACTGAAGCATGATGTATTGAATTTTATTTATACTCGGAACTTTCCGAAGGGTGACCAGACCGAGGCAACAGCCTTAAAAACAAAATATGCAAAGATGAGTGCTGCCATGGCAATGACCGCCTTTTTGTAAACTCCGGCATCCTCGAGTTTAAGACGTAGCGTGGTCTGTTGTTCCACGGAGTAGCCGAGTTTAGTCTTTAGATCTTCGATGACTTTATCTTTATTGCCGCTCACTTTCATCCATTGCTCCGATTCGACATCTTTCTGTCGAGAATACTCCAAGATTTGATCCAATACTGCCTCGGCATTGAACTGTTCGGCGATCAATGCCTGGTTTGCCAGATTAAGCAAGTTGATATGCGTATCGGCGCTATTTAAGAAACGAATCAATCCCGCATGAAGTGAGACGCCATTGCTATCCACGTCGGTGTATGGCTTCATCATTACAGCATATTCTAAGGATTTCGTGATATCTGCATCGACAGCTGTGATATCGATCTGTTGTGCCGCAGTCGCCTCTTTGATTTTTTCCTGAACGACGATTGCCTTTTGAACCGAGGGCACAACGCTCTGCGCAATTTCAGGATTCTTCATAACTGTAATCACTCGCTCAGGAGCACATGATTGAGACAATACCCCCACGACTAATAGCACTATGATTGTTTTCATAGAAATATATATGCAAAAAAATGCCGTACCCTCCAGAGAAGATACGGCATTTTTGTAACCTTAACGATATTATTTCTTAGACTTTTTCTTCTTCGTAGTAGTGACGATTGGTTCCACCACAACTTCTTCGCGAAGCGTAACGATTTCTTCGGTCCTTGGATTAGGATTTGCCAGAGCTTCATCGCTGATGCGTTTGGCCACGATGATATCCCTTTGTAAAGTTACCTTCAACGCGGAATATTTGGTCAAGACCGCCTCAAACCCATTTCGGGTGGACGACACGATGTTAAGATCATTGGCAAATTCTTTATCTTCATTTAATGCATTGTATTTTTCAAAAACATCGCCGAAACCGGATCGGAATCTGCGAACGCTCGTGATGTCATCGATGAATGAATTTACTTTATCTAGCTTAGTCTGAAGGTCGTATAGGGTGGCCATAAGTTTTTATTTATACACCTCGGCTCTTGTTGAACTCCTTCAGCGGCATATCGACCTTGGTATAGGTGCAATCCGGGCTTTTCTTGAGCTTATTTTTTATAAACTCCTGAATAGCTGTGGTATCATGTTTCATAAACACATTCCAAGACTTATCGGACCACTTTAGCACCTCGACTTTATCGATTTCCATAGCGGCTGATGAGTGGATGTTTCTCTGAATACTTCAGTGAATAATTCATTGGACGATGCCATCCACGAATCTGTTGCCCATCCACATTATGGAATGAACTGACATCGCCCTTGGTAGCTGCCTTGGTGGCGAGCATCGTAAGCTTTGCCTTGTTGACCGTATCATCATAAGCATCTCCGAGTCTTAGGCGATATACCGATTTCCAGAATAGTTTGCTGATCATGTCTTTGTTAGTTAGGGTCTACTCCGCCGGGTCCATTCAAAAGAAAGTCTTCCACTTCTTGCTCACAGATCACTCGATCCACTGCATTGCCCAGAATTTTGTATTTCTTGACAAGAAGGGCAAGTGTGTCTTCGATTTCTTCAATGAGTTCGTATTCACGTTCGCGATAGTATTCTTCGTTTTTCATAATTAAAGCAGTTTGCGTTTACCGATCAGAGCATGGGCACTATCAGCTACTTGGGTATAGAGATCCTCGAGGGCTTCGTCGAGCGAGTAGTAGTTGTTGAGATCTACTTCCCATTCGTTGCGAAAGAAACCGCTCTTGATGTCGGTGCCGGTGATAAGCTTGTCTCTAAACTTCATTACGGTAGTGGAGAGGTAATCGCCATTGCGTTGCTTTACCTCGATGCGGCCGATTCGTTGGTCTTTGATGTGTGTCAGTGTCATAATAAAAATTGGTGAGAGGATTAGCCTTCGCGGACGATGCGAACGGTGGTGAAGCGCTCATTTGGATTCATGACGTATGTGTCACCCTTATTGTCAACTACGTGCAGCGTCTTGATGTTGACCTTGGCAACGATGAAGAGGTTGGTGATCTTATCGAATTGTCCACGACCATCGAAGATCTCGGTGGTGACTTCAAGCTTATCGTTGAACTTGTAGATTTGCTTGAGGGTTGGAAGAGCTGCGACCGGTGCTTTTTTGAGGAGTTTCATAATGTAGTTTGTTGCCATTAGCAGCAACAAGGATATCCTACCATATTAGGGGACATTGTACACATCTTTTTACATAAAAATGAAAAAGATTTTGCTGCTCTGGCAGCCAAAGGGTTGTCCAGATTAAAAGCGTTCTTTGATTTGATCCAGAGACAAAAACATCGTCCCATACTTAGGATAGACCACATCCACACAGGCATTCACATATCGAGGATCCTCTTCTTGCCAAAAGAGACGCCGCTTTCGCATCACTGACTTATTATGCACATGCCCGTGAACGTTGACCTTGCGTGCCCTGAGCTCATCTGGATGAATCGGGCAATGAGTGAGCCAGGCACTCTTATAGCTGATTATGCCATGAATCTCCTCAAACACATTTGCCTGGGCCGAGGTGTTGGTGTAGTCGTCATGATTGCCCTTGACCAAGATCTTGCGACCTGGCAATGTAGCAACGATTTTCAGCGATTCGGCATCGAATGCCACATCCCCGAGCATATAGATCACGTCATTCTTACGAATGTTTCTTACCCAATCCTGAACGAAAAGTTCGGTATTGTGCTGAGTATCCTTGACAAAGGTACGAAATTTGGCAATCGATTTGTGCCCGAGATGTGGGTCTGCTGTGAAAAATACGCTCATAATATATTTTAGAAATTGTGCCAATATGAAACTGAAAGCTCTTGGGGTGTTAAAAATTCATTATCTTGTGGAATGCCAATCTTCATATGACGACTAATAGCCATAGTAAGAGGGTTGGGTACGCATGAGAGCGACATTGCTGATAGTACCAAAAGCCATAAAACAACGATAAGATTTTTAAATTTCATTTACAACAAAGAATACGCTCATAATATATTTGATTTGGCGGGCAGTGTAGGATTTGAACCCACGGAGAGCTCATCGCCCTCTTCCGTTTTCAAGACGGACGCCTTAGACCACTCAGCCAACTGCCCTTAAAATTTATCTGCGACCTTGGCCGCGATTTGGTTTCTTGTAGTTCTTCGAACCCTTTAGTCTCGAGGTCTTGCTTTTTGCATGGACTCCTGGACGCTTTGTGCTCTTGACTTGATCTTTCTTGATTCCATTTTTCATATGATGTATTTATCAGCACTCCACTACCACGAAATAGCGATCGTCGGCGATATGAATCACTGTCTCGTTGCTCGATTCGCCAAATTCACCCTTCTTGACCTCTTCACCCGAGAGTGTGTACAAGAAATGATTTGGCAAGGAGTATCGGAGAAATCCTCCTGCATCCAGTTCAAGCGATGATTCACCAAGGATTTTTTGCCAATCTTTGATATCGGCATCCATCGCCTCAAAGGCAAGTGAGAGTGCAGTCAAGAATTTATCCAGTTGTTGGTCGGTGTCGTTCATAGTTTTAGGTCGGTGTATTGGTAGTTTTGTGTGATGTGATGTTCCAGTCGTTTGAGAGCTCCCTTGTTGAATCGATCAGCCGGACATTCCAGAGCAATATAGGAATCGATGTCAAAGCGAATCAGGCCATCAACATTCAAGATCATGAACATTGGCATATACTTCTGGGCATTCATGGCTTTAACGATTCGATTCTTACTAGGAATCTCAAGGATGCCAAAGTAGACTTCCTTATGATCTTCATCCCAATGTACGGTAGCTTTCTTTTCGAGAAGAAAATCAAACTTATCGGCGAAGTCCTTCAATTGAGAAGTGAGCTGAGTGATGTATTGTTTCTTAGTCATGGTATTAAGAGTTGAGGGCAGAATGGGTATCATCAACAATGAACTCCGTGATTGAGTAGTCATCATACGCTTGAAGGTTGTAACGATTATTGATGCGATCGACAGCAATCTCGACCTTGCGCTCCTCAAGTGTGAACACTGCCTTGTCATAAGAGGAGAAAACACCAAGCACTTCACCACCTTCATAGTGAGTGATGCCAAAGAGAAGGAACATTGTAGATTTCATAATATCGATGAGTTGTTTAGTTTAGCGAATGATTTGTTCTTCGAGTTGTTTGACGCGCTTGAGTAAGCGATCATAGTCGGCTTTCGCAACAAACAGTTTGTACATCGACGTACCAACAGAGGAGGTCGTAGGAATCCAAAATTTGTGAATAAGCGTTTTAGTCTTCATAATATAGAGAGGATTAGGATTAGCCTTGGACGCGGCTAGCACCGACAACATGGGCACAAGCGAGGGTAACAGTCACACCGGACTTGACGGTGACATTCAGATAGAGGTTGACGGCCTTTTGGCGATCGCTGCCGCGATAGATTTCCATAGTGCCAGCGGTTACGATGAAGGGGAATTTTGCTTTTGTCATAATGTAGTGGGTAGTCTCAGTTACAAGGGTATCCTACCATAAAGGGGGCCAAAGTACACAACTTTTTACATCAAAAGCGAAAATACTTTGGCCCCGCTGATTATCAATCACTTATGAACGATGACCTTCATGTAGGCAGGCAGCCTATTGGCGTAAACCTGAACTTCTCGATCATTCTTCACATAGACGTCGAACACGTATGCTCTGCCGCGAGCAGCCTTTTTGCTCGTCACTGCTGATCCTCGATCTTGTACAACGAATTCTCCGTTGCTATCGAGTTTGCCCTTCAACGCGGGTATTGTAACCTTCGTTCCAAATGGGAACTTTGGATGTGCCGCGAGTGTGACGCCTTTTACGGCACGTTTGGTTTTCGAGTCAGCGACCCTGCCTGAGCCATCACGATAATAGGTGATGCGTGCCCAGTACGTTTCTTCCTTTGCAGACCCTAGCGTTGTGCATATGCTTAAGGCCAACATTGTCAATAGGAATATGTTTTTCATATTTTCTCGTTTCTTGTTGGTTTCAGTATATTGCAGCATCCGTTTGATACCGCGATATGAGAATGGTAGTCCCGGTGGGGGCTTGAACCCACGACCTCGCACTTATAAGGCACGCGCTCTGACCACGACTGAGCTACGGGACAATTAAAATGGAGCCTCCTATCCGATTCGAACGGATGACCTACAAATTACAAATTTGTTGCACTACCACTGTGCTAAGGAGGCGATGGCTCCGACTCGTGGGATCGAACCACGGACCCGATGATTAACAGTCATCTGCTCTGCCGCTGAGCTAAGTCGGATTTATCACTTACATTATTATATATAAGAAAGATTTTTGAACAGGTGAGTCGCTACTCTCACTTCTTACATTTTTAAATAGGACCAAAGATTCAATGGCCATCACACCATGTCTACATCTTCTACCATGCATCACTGCATTGTTACCGTTTGGAGACCAACTTAAGGGTGATACCCTTACAAGCTGTAAGCTGCCTCGTCTCAACCTGATGCTCAGGTCTCTGTTCAAAAAGGTTTCTATCGCCGAAGAAGTCCCCCGTTTCCACAGAGGCTAAGTGATCCTTCTTCGCTTTTCTACAAGTACTAGCTCGCTGGAGAGCTTGACCGCGCGCGGCGTGGCTACACTCATTTTCCGGTCTGTTTTCTCTGAATAGTTCGGGCGATCAAACTCACGATAGAAAAATTGTTGCGCTTATTTTACTAAACTTAAAAATTGTATAAATACTATTACTATGACAAATTACGATTCAAGAGACCCTTTAGTTGAAGCTGCTCGCCAGTTTCTTTTGGCAGAAGAACAAATGATTAAGGTTTACGTGAATTTTGAATTCGCGATGTATGACGATGATGCTAAAACTGAAAGAGCAGCAAAAAAGACTCAGGTTTTAATCAAAAAAATCGCCGCAGATCACGGATTTACAGTAGTTGATACAGATGAAAATCTAGGAGGTGCTGAAATTGAGGCAACATTTTCTGGTCCAAAAAACAAAATCATAAGTTGGTTACGTTCTCGCAGCGGAGATAAAAAATCGTCTGATGATCAACTGCTTAAAAAATACAGCTAAAGAAGGGGATTTATCTGTCAGACCTTTAATTGTGCATGCCCCTCACGCACGCACGACATCTTCGCTGAATCACGGAAGGGCCGTTGTGTAGTAGCAATGCTACCTCAGACGAATCATCAGCTAGGTCTTCACAGTCGCGTGTAGATATTCTCGACAGATAAAAGGATAGAATGACTGAGATGTCCAGCCTAGGACTCTCAAATAGCGGTCTTCATGAAAGGCATGCCCTCAGTCATTCAGTTTGTCCATAGGGTGTGCATCCCATCGCCTTAAGCAGGACTGGCTCTACCTAGTACTATAACCATTGCCATAGGTGGCTTCTTTGCTATGCATTCCTATTCGCCAAGGAAGCAAAGAACGGTCAGACGAAAGTGAACCAACTGCTTGACATGACGCACACTACTTTATCAGGTATAGCCGCCATCAGTCAAGCAATTGGAGTTTTGTCCATGGCATCATTCGATGCTTACGTTCACGCAGGACTGGCACTAGCTAATGGTTAGCCCACATTAGTCAGGGTCCATAGAGTATTCACTCTTCGATTCGAGCAGGACTGGCTCTAGCTACGGACATCCTCATAGCGGGATTTCTACAATGTGTGGTTATTGACCCACACGGAATTTCAAGCCTGTACGCACTCCGAATGCGCCTAACTCACCGATTTCCATTGCAAAAATAATCTCTACCGTTAAACCGACTTTCACTGGTCACGAATTCTTCGCAAATTAAATTTGCTTCACTGGTAGAGTCGCCGATGCATCGTAATCGAATACATTAGCAAAATTGGTGGACACCGGGGAATCGAACCCCGTCCGCGATGCCGAAACATCACGTCGAACTCCTATGAGTGCCCATATAAAATTGGCGGGCAGGCAGGAATCTAACCTACGATCTTTAGCCTATGGGGCTAACGCTTTATACACTAAGCTACTGCTCCGATGAAATGGTGGGTAGAGATGGATTCGAACCAACGTAAGCTTACGCTAGCAGATTTACAGTCTGCCCCCTTTAGCCGCTCGGGCATCTACCCACATGAATTGGTTGCGGAAGTTGGGACTCGAACCCACGTAACATGCTTATGAGACACGTATCTGAACCACTCGATTATTCCGCGTTTGAAAATTTAGAGAGCTTTAACAGGCATACATACCATGCAAATCCGAGGACGTGAACTTAATCACCGCATGTGCATCGCCACTCTCCGTGAGTCCGGTTGCAAATTGAATGCTCATTTAATGGTAGGCGTTGTCGCGTTCAAATCTCTACCCGCATAGAGCAGTTCAAGATCCTCCTTCGCTTACCGCACAGGGCATGAAGCCCTTTGTCCCATTAAAGAGCAAAGTTTTTAAGAAATTCAGGTTATGTCAAAGACTATCTTTACAACCAAGACTTGGTCTCAGAGGAATTGAAGGTGCCGTCGTGAAGAGCAGCTCAATCAATCATGGTGTATTCTACCTTATTTTGAAGGCTTTGTACACCTAATTTTTACTTATTCTTCGCTTTCGACCGGAGACTCAAGAGGAGCTTCCGCTACTTGAGTTTCGGCCGCAATCGCAGCATCTCGAAGCATTTGTTCATATGCGCGAGATGAGTCAGATGGAGCTAGGTTGTTCATAGTAAATTTTATTTATAAAGTGGTAGGGGCGCTCGGATTCGAACCGAGGATCCTTCGTTTATGAGACGAACGCTTTAAGACCACTAAGCTACACCCCTTTTTGTTTTTGAAATTGGTAGCCGTGGTCGGACTCGAACCGACAAGCTTGCGCGGCAGATTTTAAATCTGCTGAGTTTACCGATTTCTCCACACGGCCGTTATATTTCAATGATTGTCTGCCGCCTCGTTGACCGTGGCAGAAAAGCCGAGGCATAATGTGAGTGTCAGCGTTGCCCAGAAGACCAAGGCGTTCATCTCGTGAGGAATGATGTCCAGAGAACGAACTGCCAAATATACACCGATATTGGCAAGGGCAGCGATGCCAGTGATGAGTGCTATTTTCATGATCTTAGAAGTTAGGGAATAGATCGCTCCAGATTTCGGCAAAGGCATCGCCATCGATGGAGCCATCTGCAAGCTCAGCGCTAAGCGTTTCAAACTCACCGCACTGTTCGCGGTCAAGTTGGCAATTGTCCCACATCTCGGAGACTCGGTCGTAAGTGTTATTTTCAATTGTTTTCATAATGTAGTTGAGGTTAAGTTCTTCTTGGTTACGTGGTTATCTTACCATGTTTGAGGGTGTTTGTACACCAGATTCTTCATTCTTTTTCATTTATTTTTAGCCGCAGGCAATGACCTTGAAGCCTGTGTGGAGACCAAAGTCGCGAAGGACATTGCTTCCAAAGAGGATAGCCGTCCAGCGACCGTCATAGGTAGGAATGACCGTGTGCCAAGCTCCTGAATCCAGGATACCGAGTTCTTTAAGCTTGGCAACCACTTTCTCTTTGGTCGCATAGGACTTGACATAGGCTCCGTTGATAGTGATCTCACCTTGGGCTCCAGTGATGGTGCAAGCTTCGGTTTGTTGGGCGACGGTCAATTGTGTTTTCATAATGTAGTTTGTCGCCATTAGCAGCAACAAGGATATCCTACCATATACAGGGCCCAAGTACATGCTTTTTTACATTAAAAGCGAAAATAGTTTCACTCGTCCCCATCAACGGCTTGCGCGCCCTTCTTCTTGGCTTCTGCGGCAAGCTTTTTCTTTACCACGACGTCACGCTTCTTCAATCGGGCTATAACCTCATCCGAATCCATCCAGAGGTCCTTGTTATTGAGCAGTGCCTGAATCTCTGCCTTAGTCAAGAAATCCGAATAGACATCAGTCAGCAACTTCTCTGACCATTTACGTTCATGAACCAGATTGTCGTACATCTCTCCGCCTTTGCCAAAGGAACCGCCCGAATAGTTGTGGAACATGAACATCGAGTGAGGCGCGATCTGAAACTCATCAGCAGCCAAGAAGAGCATGGTTGCCGCACTCATGCAGATACCTTCTACGCTGGCAATGATGTGAGCCTCGGTCTCGGCCAGAGCCTGGAGAAACTGGATCGTCGTAAAGAGGTTTCCACCCGGGGAATTGATGTGAATCTTAATCGCATCCGAATTACGAGTATTGCGAATCTCCTGAAACCAATCAGTGTATTCGCTGGCCTCGCCAATTTCATCCGAGACATAGTACTCGTAGAACTTTCCGTATTCGTTTGAATAGGACTTGCTGTCTGCGGCTTTAAGGAGTTCGGCGAGTCCGTTAGAGCTTTTACGATTTTTTTTGTTAGAATGCATGGCCGAATAGTTTTTGTTTGTTATAGAATTGAATAGCTTCATCGAGTCCCTTGGTCCATTTATCACGGTGTTGTTGAAAGATTATAGGATTTGGATCATTATCGACGACCATGATGGTGATCAGATTGACGATAGGAATGCCTGTACGCTCCTCAAACATTATTGTATAAGCTGCTTCTTGCATGAAGTAGTTCTCGATGTGTTGCTCGCTCTTGATGCGTGAACTGGTCTTGAAGTCAATCACACTCAGGCGACCATCAAATTCAGCGATCAGGTCTACGCGTCCGGCAATGCCGAGATGATCACTATAGAGTGGGCATTCCTGAAGGACGACTTTACCGATTCGCTCATCGAGAACCTTTTGCACCGTCTTGAAGCTTTGAATAACGTGAGGCATCTCATCCTCGGCAAAGATCTCTTCTTCGTTGTTCAGATACTTCTCGGCCAGCAAATGCAATGCGGTGCCACGAGAACATGCATGACGAGTGATTCGATTCGCCTCCTCTTCGCCTACTCGCTTGCGCCATTCAATGATTGCCTCTTTACCTCTGGCTCCTAGCACTGTGGTGATCGAGGGATATTTCTTACCAGTCGGAGTAAGATAGGTCCTACCTTTTGCCGAGCTTTCGTCGGAGAGGTCTTCATAACCCAGAGAAACTGGCTCATGAATGAACGTTTTGTTGCGAATGAATGTAGGCTTAGATGCAGATATAATCATAATGAGTCCCAATCAATGTATTCCGAGGGTTCATCTCGAGCTTTAGCGTCTCGATGTCCCTTCGAGGGTTTTTGCCCCTTTGTGGTATTGTGTGTGTATTTTGTGTGTGAATCGTCGTAGTAAGCGTCACGATCTTTGTCGCGCTTAAACGAGGAATTGCTGGTTTTTCGGCTCTTGCCCATTTTCTTCTTCTCTTTCTTGTATTTCTCTTGTCATGATATAGTCACGAACGATTTGTGATCGTACGATATCTTCCCAGGTAAATTCAATATGCTTAAAGTAATTTAATTTATCTATGATGCGAAAGAATTTAAGGATTCCTTTGCGATCGTTGTTCTTGGAAAAGTCAGACTGATAATAATCACCTGCGAAGATAATTCGAGTGCTATCACCGATACGAGTCATGATCGAGTCGAGTTCATGGAAGTTGCAGTTCTGGCACTCATCGACCACAATAACCGAGTTGTTCAGTGTAATACCACGAATGTAAGATGTCGTAATGAAACGAATTGCGCCCTTCTTGACCAGAGTTTCCCAGGCTTTTCCATCACCAAACAGATCATTGACGATGCTGATGTAAGGAACCGTATAGGCGGCTTCCTTTTCCCCTTGAGTTCCAGGTAAAAATCCCATATCCCGCGTAGGAACCACCGAACGAACGATGACTAAGCGTTTCTTGAACTTACTTTTGATGACCAGCTCGAGGGCTTTTGCCAAGGCAATAAAGGTCTTTCCTGCACCGGCCGATCCTGAGAGGATGACGTTATAGTCTTTGTCGAATGACTCAAAGAACTTTTGTTGAGATTCGGTCAGTGCCTCGATCTTCTTGAGATTCAATGGAACTGGTCGGGCAACTGTCTCCTTGACTGTAGAGGCAACGATGTTTAATTTCTTTTTTGGTGCTGGTTTTGCCATTATCGTGTCTCAATACTATTTTTACGACCGCTTGCTTTCTTGATCTTTCCAAGGACATCATTCCATCCTGAACCAGCTCGTTGCAGGACAGATTTCCCGCCTTGGTAGGATATGGCAGCCGAGGCAACTCCTCGTTTGACACATGCTTCACCTTGGCAATTCGGGCAAGGCAGACTTATAGGAAGGTCGCGATCATTGATGAACTGAGTTTCTTCCCAGCGTTCATTGCATTCGATGCAAAAGTAGTCGTATCTCATAGTGTTGTAGTAGATTTATATCGAAATTCGCACAAGCCTATTCTATCACAAAACTTTATTGATGTACATGCCTTTTTCTTCCAGGCTGACAATAGATTCTATCAGCATCTTTAACTTCGATCTGAAGAAGGGTATTCGATCCAGGGCTCCTTCCTTCTCGAGGCGAAGGATGAAGTACTGGGTCTGATGCAGGTCGTTGTGTAGTCGATCAAGTTTTGAAGTTGAATTGAGCATTTACGATGAGGCGCTTGACACCTATCGTATTTATGCCGGGAACAGCGTAGGAAATGCTTTTTCTGCGACTTTGATTGTCAAGGTAGGACAAATATCCGTAAGCTTCTTGTCCTTCATGGCGATGACTAATTCTGCATCCTCGGCATGGATTCCTTCTAACAATTGGATGAAAAGCATTTCTTTTCTGACCTTGGGCAGAGGATTACCTACGAGGAGGTTACCAAGCATCTTGATCGACGAATCGATACGTGCCGGTTGCATCCCTGCCGGAGATTCATCCTTCTTGTATGGAGGAGCTCCTTCTGGAATATCTAAGACAATTTTAGGATTAAAGTTGCCTTGAATAAGGGTCTTCAACGAGAAAGATTCGTTATCTTGTAGGACCTTAACCTTGGCTGCAGTAGTTTTCGCCTTCGTCACCAGCTTTAAGATTTCGTGCGGCAGTAAGTTTGATTTTGGTTTAGCAATCATATTTTATATATCAAGAAAAGAATTCGCTGGCACAACCGATCAAGAGGTTGCATCGCTTGCTGATGAGGTAATTTAGGACCTTAGCGTTGCCTTTTTGTGGAGATGCATTATGTCCGTCTAAGATCATCTTGGTAATTTTCTCAGGAATGTAAGAAAGATCGATGAGTTGACGATTACGAACGAAGTTACGATAGACCTCGCTAGGCATAGTCTCGGCCAGAGAGTTTTTAGTCAGACTCCATTCGGCGATCTTCTTTGCGGTAAGTGGGGTTTGTCTGCCGCCGGAGGTAAAGACATCATCGGCCGAGAGGACATTCGGAACTCCGTCTGAACTGTCACCCTTTAAGATGTGCTCGAACAAATAGACCGAAGGATTCTTGTCGGTAACGAGCTTTTTCGTCATCGGAGAAAACTGCTTGACATTGTCGTATCGCTGGAGCTGAATGAAATCTTTGTCGGCCGAGACGATCATCACATCGTCATGTTGCCCGAATTCCTGAGTAGCCTCGACCAGCGTGGCGATGATGTCATCGGCCTCGACGTTATCGAACTGAAGAACCGAATAAGGCATAAACTCGATGATCTCTTCACGAACCAGATTCATGATGCGAAACACCTCGGTCCAGTCATGGCCACTGGTACCTTCCTCACGATTCTTACGACGTGATGCCTTGTATTCAGGATAGACATCTCTACGCCAGGAGCCGCCATCACACACCACGATAAGCTTGCCATACTTAGCCTTGAACTTCATATTGTACATACGAAGAGTGTTCAGGATCATGTGGCGGATTAGGCCTTCGTCTAGTTTCTGGTTCTTGTTCTGGGAAAGCATAGTTCCCATACAGACACCGCTAAAGTCGAGTAGTATCATTAGGCAGTTATTCTACCATATTTTCCGGAACTTGTACATACATTTTTTTAATGTATTTTGCCAAGTGTCTACGAGTCACCTTTACTGCTATCCAATCATTATAAAAATTGGCATCTAGGATAGCGTCAAGAGCAAACTGTTCCTTGGCCTCAAGATAGGCACATTCGCTTTTAGAGGCGCAAAGATGAATGATCTCCTTCTCAAAGTTCTCAGCTCCGAATTCCTTGATGTCAGCCAACAAAGGACCATTCGAGCCACAATATTTGCGCCAATCACTCTCGACCACGGAGCGAACTTTCTTGCCCTTCCTCACCACGGTCCTCTTGCTCCAGAAGAATTTTTTGCCGATGTACTTCCTCCCATTCAGGAGGTTTCGAATCACATACACGAACCCATAGATCAACTTTGGATCAAGTTCTCCCTCGGCAAATTCTATTGGTTTCCCTTGATAATACCATTGCATGAATAGTATCTATTCAATCCAGGGAATCGTCGTATCCATCTAGTTCCCCGCCATAAACGCGATGAAGACCACAAAACGGACAATATTCCGGATAGAGTTCTTCCTCGGGCAATTGATCGGTGTCTTGATCATCCTCATCAAATAGTTCGTCGCTGTCGTCCCATATGAGTTCATACGAGTACTTGCATCTTGGGCACGTATTTTCTTCTAACATATGCGTTATTTATTATGCCTCGCAAGAGGCACAGTTTAGGATCGAGCGAGCGAGCTCTTGTGAAGGGTTAGCGCTGCGTTGATAATACAACGACTTGATTCCTTGTTGCCAGGCAAAGATCATAAGTTCGTTAACCTCCTTGGGTTTGGTATTAGGAGGAATCATAAGGTTCAGCGATTGTCCTTGATCGATCCACTTCTGACGCTGAGCTGCCTGAATGACGATCTCTTTCTGAGAGATTTCGCCGAATGTCTTGAACACATCCTTTTCGTCCTGAGTCAGGAATTCAAGGTGTTGGACAGAACCGCCGTGAGACAGCACATCTTTCCAGACCTCGAGGTTATCTTGACCTTTGCTCTTAAGAAGTTTGGCAAGATAAGGATTCTTAAAGGTAAACTTACCCTTAGCAAGATCCTTAGTGAAGTAGTTGCTGTTCAGCGGCTCGATGGAAGGAGAGACCTGACCAAGAATGAATGAACTCGAGGTAGTAGGTGCCACTGCCAGCGTAGTAGAGTTACGACGACCATATCCGGCGAGCAATGGAGGTTCACCAAACAATGAAGCGAGCTCAACGGAGGCAGCATCACATTTCTTTCGAAGAGTCGAGAAGACTTCATTGTTGAGCATCTTGGCATCCATCGATTCGAATGCGATTTGCTTCAACTGAAGAAGCGAATGCCAACCAAGCACACCGATTCCGATAGCGCGCTGATTGATGGCAAACTTTCTCGGCGCATCCATGAACGGAATGTCCTCGGTCTTGTCGACGAATTCAGTGATCACTGCATCCAAGAAACAGTTTAGCGTCTCAATGGCATCGGTATCTTTCAATTCGTCCCAACGTTCCAGATTAATCGAGGAAAGGCAGCAAACAAAAGATTCATCGGTCTGATTGCTCAGAAAGATTTCGGTACAAAGGTTACTATGATTGATCTTGAGACCTTTGTCCTTGTAAACCTGAGGAGCCGCATCATTGGCATTGTCGGTAAAGAAGAGGTATGGATAGCCAGATTCGAAACGCTTCTTAATGACTTGACCCCAGATCTTGCGTTTATCTTTATCACCTTCGAGCATGCTTTCCATCCAAGCATTCGTAATCGTGACACCGATCGAAAGATCCTGAATCGAGTTGCCTTCACCACGAATCTTTAAGAATTCCTCGATGTCTCCGTGATCGATCGGCAGATAGGCCGCAAAAGAGCCGCGGCGAACATTGCCTTGCGAGACGACATTCATCAGCTTATCATAGAGTTCCATGAAATGGACAGATCCTGTCGAGGTTCCGCCAGTCGAGATAGGAGTACCGCGTGAACGAAGAGCCCCGAAATATGCCGAGGTACCACCACCGGATTTGGTCATCATTCCGATCTCGGCAAGCTTATTGCCTACAATCTCCTCGAGACGATCATCGATATAAGAACCGAAACAAGAAATTGGTAAACCTCTCTCACGACCAAAGTTACTCCAGACCGGAGAAGATAGTGAGAAGAAACCGGCATGCATGTAAGATTCAAACTTATCTGCAAATCCATCGATCTTCAAATATCGCTCTGCTGCCTCGGCAATATCACGAATTCTTTGTTCCGGGGTTTCTCCTTCAATTAAATACCCACGCTCTAGGAACTTGCGCGAGTCTTTGTTCAACCAATAAATGTCCTTGTTACTCATAATCTAAAGTTATATATCAAATTTTTGAATCTAATTTTGCTGCTCGTCGGCGATCCCACGCTTCACGCATTTTTTGCTTACTTTCTTCAGATTGTTTTTTCCCATACATTGGGTTACCTTCTCCGCTAACGCGTTTACTAATCTTTTCTCGTGTTTCTTCATCAATTGGATTTTCTTTATAGTAATCTATCATAATTTGTGATTGAGCTTCACGATTTTTAGTATCGCTCCAACGTTTTTTATTACATTCTGATGCATGAATGCGTTGTTCTTGGCTTACCCATTCTTCATATCTTTCCCGACGAGTATTCACCATCTTTTCATATACTGCTTTACTTCTATTGCGCTTCTCGTCATTTTGAAGCTGAATAGTTTCTAACGATTTTGGTTTACTCATTTTAAATTTAGTTTTTTCATTCAAGATATATCCTCCTTTATTTCTAAAATTAGAATTACCATTACTTTGGTTTATAAACGTATCATTGTTTTTAGCATCAATTTTATTTAGAAATCTAAATTCATAGAGTAATACATCTGCGGCGCTATCAAAGAATTTTATTCGAAGAATTTCAAAAGAAGTTATGCCATCCAATTTAATTAAGTTTTTAACTATTTTGGATGATGTCTGATATCCACCTTTAGTCATAAAATTAGAAAAATTGGCATTTGAATACTTACAACCAGCATAATATCGTTGAGAAGGTATATGTTTAATAATATAAAAATATGGGTTTTGCATATTCTTATTTTTAATACACGCTACCTCATGAGTATATTTAATCGCCGAATAAATCTTCTTCTCCAAATGATTGATTCTTCTTAGCGTACTCAACTGGTCTAGATGAGAAAAAGTCGGTCATATTATTTCCGAGCAGTTCTTCGTCAAACCACACGGTCTTCGAGAGCAATTCTTGATCCACGTCGGTGAATGGCAAAGGCATCGAGATTTGTTTCATCGACTCGTTGATACGATTCTTGATGAACTCTTTTAGGATGGGTGCCGACAATGATTTCTCATCGATACCGTTTACCATCCAATCTACGATCTTACTCTCGGCCAAGAAAGCCTCTTGCGCCGCACCTTGAATACGCTGCTCGAGTTCGGCATCAAACAATTCAGGATGCTCTTGGCGAATAGTATTGATGATCTGAATACCAACTAAGGCATGAATGTTTTCTTCATTGCGAGTGTATTTCACTTGCTGATCTGTATCCTTCATCACGTTCTTAAATCGAGCAAAGTGATTGATGATGTAAAACTGAGAGAAGAGCGAAACGTTCTCGACGAAGAGAGTAAAGAGAATGATCGCGTATAGGTATTGCTTCTTCGAATCCTTATAGAAGCGATGAGTATACTTACGAAGGTACTTGACTCGACCTTGAATCCATTCGAGCTTAAGATTCTCCTCGAAGATGTCCTCTAATTCCAGGACAGAGAGGAGACGCTCATATGCATTGTTATGAATCACCTCGGTATTTGCCATGACATAGCCAAGATCCTGAAGTGTCGGATGAGGAAGGTTCTCGCCAAGTTTAGCCCAGAAAGTTTTCACTGCCACTTCGATTTGACCGATGGCGGAGAGGGTACGCACAACGATCTCGCGTTCTTGATCGTTGAGTTCTACCTTAAATTGCTGGATGTCACTCTTGAAATTAAATTCTTTGTCGGTCCAAAAACCATCGTGCATGGCCTGAATGAACTGCTCGGCCCAAGGGTAACGATTTGGCTTTCTACTGATCTGCTCTTCGAATATGCTGTATTGGTTGTTCATGTCTTTGATGGTTAAAAATCTCGTTGCTATAGAGGCAGCAACAGGCCTAATTATACACTAAAAATCACACAAGTAAATACTTTTTACTCAGAAAATGATTTAGGCCGCATCCTCACTAAGGGGACGGGCACGGATCATCTTCATTGCCCCAGTTTCGGCATCTCGAAGGACGATCTTGGTCTTGCCGTCACGATTCTTGGCAAACTGATAGAGCTCATTCTGCTTCTCGTCATTCAGATCGAGAAACTTACTCCAGCGCTCAAACTTAGAGCGACCAGGCATGAAACGACGAAAAACATCGGATGGAAGATCGAATATAGACTGCTTCGAACCTGAAGGCTTGATGCCCTTAAACTTTGGTCCTCCTGTCGGTGGAGTCGCCACCGAACCAGTACTCGTTCCCGCTCCTTCTCCGTCTTCGTTCTTCATGACGATATTTATATAGACTGAAGTTTCTTTACGACAAAAAGATCCACCGGAATATCCACATACTCATCCTCAGGCAAATAGTTCAGATACAAAAGAAAGGTTTTGAGAGCAGGCCACATTGCCTCGTCTATTCGATGAAAGCACATGGTTCGGGCTGCCTCGATATAGAAGATGTTATGGATCGTGATCAGATGATTCAGGATGAGCCTCTCTTGCAGCTCCTTCTTTTCCTTATACCGACCGAATAATCTCTTTAGGTACTTGAACTTCGACAGATCATCATAGAATTCCTGGATGTCGATACATCTAGGATTGTTATAATGCTTAGCCGCATACAGCTCAAAGTTTCGATCGGTTAACTCGTCGATGAGTTGCATATTATTTTAGCAGATCACTAACACTTTTTCCTTTTTCCCAGAACTTGCAGCTCCAGTAGTTGGCTTTCCACTTGGGTCCGGGATCGGTATCACAACCGTGTCTTGCTCTATAACTCTTGAGGCGAGCCGGATCATCTCGCTTGATCTCCATATTCGGATCGCCAAATCCTAGCTTAATCACGTTGCCCTTTTCGTTCTTGACATAGACATAAAACTTATGCTTTTCGTCGTCAGAACGAAAGGGATTATTCAACGTGACTTGCTTGCCGTCATACTCGGCTGCTTCAGCTATATATTCTCCAAATGATTTCATTTTTTGGTTTACAACCTCCACAGTTTTGGTATAATTCTACTAGATTCGACGATACAAACTATCAAGGATAATTTTGGATGCCTTCTTCTTCTTGTTTCTTGTTGGCCTTAAGAAACGTTGCATATTCTTCCTTGATTTGAAGAATCGACTTGCCGACCACTGAATAGTTTTTGACGAAGTCTTCAAGTTTACCAGAACCATCTGATCTGAGTGCAAGCTGAGCAATCTTAAGATCACGTGCCTCAGTGAAGCTTTCATTCATGCGACTCAGACGATCAAGGACAAAATCTTTGCTTCCCATCTTTCGTTGGTTGAAAGCAATCTTTGTGACTGGAAGGTCCTTTGACTTGAACTCAATGGACGTACTAGAGATTGACTTGATAACACCGAAGTTAGTCTTATCACCGACACTGTACTTGGCAACGCGAGCCTTGATTTCTTCTACACCTTCTTCAAGATCTTCAACTTCTTCAAACAATGACAGCTTGCCGATAGGCACGCTCACTTCGTCTCCGCCATCATTGAGCTTGACATCAATAATTTCTTTATCACTGCTGACGTTAGTAACTTTACCAACTTTGCCATTGCGAAGAGTAACACGAACACCAATCTTGATCTCATCGGCCTTTGATTCATTCTGAATTGCCTTGGTCACCGTCTTGCGACGATTCTTAAGGTACTCATCTGATTCATCAGAGTCGCCATCATTATCGACGTCGTCGTCGTCTTTACCAACAGGGTCGAGGGCTTCGGTCTTGCAAGTACCTTCACCTTCGGCTTTTTCCTTTTTCTTCTTGGCTTCTTGGTCTTCGATAGCATCTTCAAGATCATCGATAGCACAATCAGTGGTTTTTTGCTCGGTGAGAGGCGTAACATGTCTGAAACTACTTGTTTCAGTTCTACCTGACAATGAACTCTTATACTTTACGGTATATTCTTTTGCTATATCGCCAGCATGGACACTTTGTTCTGTATCGGCAATCTTAACGATTGTTCCTTTAGCTGTAACCTCAGGTCGGGTTGTTTTACCTGTTGACCAATCAGTAGTACCACTACTAATCGTCACTCTTACTGAATCTCCTACTTTAAGATCAGCCACCTTTTTTCCTTCAGTGACAGGAATCTCACCTTCACGATCAAAGTTAAGGCTAACCGAGCCTTCGTTCTTTTTACGACTCTTCATTAAAAGTTCAAATGTGCGACCTTCATATCCATTGGAAGACCATGTTTTCAACTCATCTTTCGTCATGAGCTTGCAGATCTGTTCGATTGCTTTAAAGTCTTGATTGGAAAGATATTTCTCAATCTGCGATCCGGTAATTTTGGTAATAGTTGATGTATTCATATTTTCTTGGATTTCTTCGAGCTCGACTGACTCGTTCTTTTTGGCCTTATCTCTGGCATCCACATATGCGTCATAGACATCGTCGGCTCTATCATTCAACGTTCTCACTGCAGTGTAATAGGTCTCAAGTGAGTCATCATCAAGGTTGCGTTCTTTTGCTTTTTTATATTTTTCTTCTGCCTCATCGGCTTGTCTACGCAGAAACTTATATTTGGTATGCAATGTTTCCATATAGCCAGCATTTTCTTCAAGATCGCTAACTACTCCTTCTTTCATTACGCCATATTCAACTCTATTACCTCTGATATGTTGCCAACTTCCGTCAGCATAATTAACAACATACACGGATGCAAATGACCCATCCGGTTTTACACTTCCAAGAACATTTTTAATTTTCTTTTTAATACTCTTTAAGTATGGAACTTTTTGAATATCAGAAGAACTCATCTGTTTATAATCATTATTTTGAAGTTCATGGCGCAACATTCCTTGTGCACCACTTTGACTTATAGCTTCTTCAAGCTCAACAGACTCATTCTTCTGAGCCGCATAGTAGGCACCAAGTGCCATCATGATGCGTTCATCCTTGGTCTTGCCGTCAAATCGAGCATCATCGCTGTTGACGAAGTCTTCGATCCAATCCTTTGCCGGAGCAGAGGCACCCAGTTTTTCATTGATTTGTTCTTGATTCATATCTGTATCTATTTATTAAATTTTCTCTACTGCATTGAGCCATTTGCGATATGACTTGCCATCGCTGGCCTCGACGATGATATAGTTTGGTCCACACTTTGAAATGGTTCCGCTGAGATCCGTTCCGATGATATTGACTCGATCATTGACCGAGAATAGTTCTCCGTGAACATATGCCTCACGCGTCTCGGATATAGTCTCGAGCTGGATATGTTTGCGAAAGCTGTAGGACTCTTTAAGCCCCATTCCGGCACGCACTGCGTTGAACAGTTCACGCACCTCGCCGAATCCCTTTGGAACTCCTTTGGCAAAAGATTCTAAATCGTTCGCTTTTGCTGCATCGCGCATCTTAGTCGAACTCATTCCCTCGGCTCCATCGGAATCGGGATCGCGTTGATTGTTACTGACAACGTTGATGCCATCCGAGAATTCGTAGGTACCATGAGAGGCATGAACTCCATTGTAGCGATTTAAGAGCGTCTCAAATTCCTTGACGCGATCGCTACCACAAACCAATGTGAGCTTGGTGAATCCTTGTTTGTTCAACTTGACCGCCGCGTCCAACACAGTTTTGATGTGCTTATCCTCGATGATGTTGCGACCATACTTAGGAAAGATCTTGCGCAAGAATTTGATCTTATCTTCGTAAGAAAGAGGGTTCTTCTTAGGATCATGTGTCTGCGAGGCAAAGATCGCATATTTTTTACCTTGAGCTTCCTTTACGACCTTCTGAAAGAGTGTCTCGTGACCGATATTCGGCGGCTGGAATCTACCAAAGGTAATCACGATCTCATTGATGCGTGATTCGGTAAATGTCTTAAATGATTTCAATTGTCCCATACACTAATTTATATCGGCAAATTACTGACCGTAACCCACAGGATTACTGAATCTTTTAATCACATCCTCGGCAGTCTCGGCATTCGGGCTCATTTCTTTCTCATCAAGCTTATCGGCACCGCTCGAACCTTGCTGACGTTGCCAGGCATAATACGATAACAAGCCATCAGGATCGTATTTTGGATCGGTTTTATGCGAGAATGTGTAGTCTACGACATTAAAGTCCTTGAATGATAGAGGTTTATTGCTCATATAGTGTGTATCTATTTATATTATTTTGCTTTGCTGGCTTTGAATTGCGGCGTGGTAACCTTAATATCGCGGCCATTGATCGTCAGAACCAGTCCTTCAATGTCCGGTCCCAGCTTTAATTTATCTAAGATGCTTTCATGATGCAGAATATAGTCAGCAACCTCATCTTTCACCTTTTGAATCACCGCACGAATGTTTGCCTTGGATTCCTTATCTCCATGTTTGAGTGAAGTCAGCGTTACTCTGGCATCTTTACCCAGACTCAGGATCGGGTCGATCATGCCAGATACGTCGATTGCGCCTTGCATAGAAAGTGAAGGATCGATCACACGAATCTTATCATTCGATGCGGCAACAATTGCCTTTAAGATTTTCTCTCCATCCGGATGAGGTTTGCCAGTCGAAGAATAGACCACCGCATGCGGAAACAGAGTCATCAGAGAACCTAACTTTTTCTTATCATACTTGACGGTGACGAACGTGATGCCCTCTTCGTCAAATGCAGCCATCGGATTATAGAAGATCTCAGTGATCACCTTGGCATCTGAAGGTACAACCGACATGGCCTTGCAATGAATGATCTCATTGAATAGATCATCGTAGTGCTGTGCCCGTAACATCACTTCACCAGTAGAACCACGACTCTTGGCATAGGCAGAGAAAGAACCGGGATTGAAGATTGGGCCAGAGCGTGAGCTCTCGAAGAAAGGCTTGCCGTGAATGTCTTTACCGAATCTAGCACCAAGACCATCGATCTTTAGTGCAACCTTGATGTCCTTTATTTTACCTTTCATCACAGAGGCGACGCTCTGAATAAAGTCGATGAATTCGACATCCTTCATCTTCTGAAGGTGCAGCATATTCTGCCGAGTTGTCGCCATAACATCCTCGACTAGGTGTTCTTTAAATGATCTGATCATGGTTCAATAGGATTTATAGTATTCTGCGCGCATGTTATCGATCGCGCGATGATCATAGTCGACACCGACAGTATCGATCAGCTTAAGGAATGCTGCCATCTTTTCGACGCTATCTTTCTCGGCATCACCGCGATAGAGACCTTGGGCTCCTTTTGACCAGAGAGTATGAGCGAAGGCACCAATGAGTTTTGTCTGATCCGAATGATTGAAGTATTTCTTGACCAATTCGGCACCACCAGTAAAGGAATCAAACAGATCCAGATCGTGTTTATTCGGTACTCGATCGAAGAGCATCTCGAACATTACGGCCAGATCAGTGACGTGACTCGATTGATTGGTAGGTATCTCGCGGTAGACATGAAGTCCATCCTGAACGATATGCTTGCCGACTGCGTCAAGGGCCGGAGCGATCTTGATTCTCAGCCCGGCAGTGACAGAGAATGCCAGGTCGGTCGCCTTGGTTTTTGTAGGCACTTCTTTCTTTCCTTTAAGAATGATGATATCACGGAGGGTCTTGCTCGAGAATGCCCGAACAAGATACTTATGAAACACTCCCTTGATTCCTGAGGTGATATCATTCCATGCGGATGAATGAGAGAACATGCTCCATTGTGTAGGTTTGCCATGAACAAAGTCAACCAATTCGATGTCGATTTGAATGTTGATATCAAATTCAATGAAGTGCCAGAGTGTGATGAATTGACCTGCAGACTTTTTGAAGCCGATCAGATGCGCATCGCCAAATTTATGGCCAGTGCTGGATTTTAAGAAAGCCTCGATGTTCTTCTCCTCCATCTTGTCGACCTGAGTATCCACATCGCCGACAGTGTTTTTGTATTTGGTAAATTCCGGAGTGGATATCGCACGATTGAAGAAATGAAAGGCAGAACCGCTCAGATACTTCTTGCTCTTGAACAGTTCGCCGCTCCAGAGTGGAAGACCATACTTCTTCTTGAAGGCGCCGTTAACGATCTCGAGTGTCTTCTCGATCTTGGGAACGATCGCGTCACGGTTGATCTTAGAGAGGTCGATACGATCGGCACCTTTATCGCCGATCATGACGTTACCGCCTTCGTTGAGTGTAAATTCGTTAAATGATAACATCTTTGTTATTTATAAATAAGGAAGACTGCAACAAGTCATCATATGGATTTTGTAAAGGAACTCGCGAAGATACTTAAAGATGCAAAAGTCGAAAGACCTAAAAAAGACATCATAGTTAAATCGAAAGATCGTAACTCCTCGAAAGATATCATAGAGAAATGGCTTAAGAAAAATAAGATAATATACAAAGATGTATTCAAAGCGTCAAAATCATCCAGCATAAACGTATTTGAGCTTACGGGTATAGCAGATATTATCTTTAAACCCATTATCCAAAAAGGAGCCGGCGGTGTCAAGTTTGAACACGAACTTGAGAGAGATTTAAAAAACTACTGGAATGGAGTAGAAAAGAAAGATTTGCAGCATGGAGATGTCCTTATAGAAATGGAAAAAGTAGTAAAGATATCGCCTAAAGATGTATGGACTACAGTGCCTATGGGATCACAAAATCAAAGGCGTTTACTTACTTTTAATGGAGCAAATTTATCTGTATCAAATTCAACAGGGAAAACTCTTACTGACATCACCCTTAAAAATAGCGCTGGAAAAGAAGTCTATTTGTCCCTTAAAATGTCGAAATCGTTTTATATTTTATCTGCAGCAGTTGAACAATATTTTGCTAATGCAACTACTCAGGTGAAATTGTGTAAATTTTTTGGATTGGATGGTTATAAAATGGGAGGATTTGGAGCTAAGTATCAATGCGACACGGGAAAAGCAAATTATTCAAAAGCAAAGGACAATATTCAAAACTTTCTAAGTGAAGTATATGGCACAGATGTCATCATCATCCATAAAAAAACGGCTGGAGATGTGAAAGTTTCAAAGATTACAAAAGGAGCTTTTTCTAAAATAGCGCTAAATGCTTTAAATGAAGATTCTTATGTGTACCCCGAACCTGGAGTTCGAAAGTATGCAGTGATTAAAATGCGAGGTACGATTAATGGAGCCTCATATAAAATAGATTTTCAATTTAGAGGCACAACAGCATCTGATACCGGCCCAAAATATCTAAGAATATTATTGGAACGAATCTAATTAGCAATAGATACTCATCAGCGCCTTCTCACTCTGGAGTGCATCAATCTCCCAAGGTAATTCTTCATATTCAACGGTGTTACTATCGAACCTCTCGCCTTCCCAGATCGAGATGTTGGAATTCTCATAGTCATATCTCAGTTGACCGCACGAATATTGTTTGACATGCGACATCTCATGAGCCAGAGTCGTGATCATCAACTCTTTATTTTCCGGAGTAAAGTCAATACGAATGATGAATTCATAGTGTTTTCCACCTACAGCAAAATCATCAGCTAAACAATCGCCGTGAATGCCTTCTCCCTCTAAAAGATCATGAACCATCTGAACGATGATCTTCAATCTTCGCTTTCTTGGCATCAGTTTTTTGATGAAGAATTGGGCAGAATCTTTTATAATCCTGCCCAATTCCTTATCTTTCGAACATCCGTTGACTCTTACTTCAATCAATTAAGGTATATTTATGAATACCTTAGCAAGTGCCTCGGCGCACAGTCTGGCAACCTCGATGTGCTCTTTCTGCGTACCGTTGCCGCTTCGAACATCGATGTAATGAATCCAACTGCGAATGGTGCCGTTCATGTACATTCGACTCATCATGTTTCCTTCAGGCAACACCGAGCGAGCCACTTCTTTAGCGATGCCTTGCTTGATTGCCCATTGATAGGTACTGATCGCTTGCTCGTTGTTTGCCAACTGAATCATTTTCCATTTAGCCTGCAAATCATCATCATCGGTATCCACCGAATTTTGACGATTCTTTTCATCTTGCAATCGAGCCTCACGCACCACCATCGGCAATGCCGCGACCGGATCGGCGTATCGCTGAGAGAACTCTTGAAAGGAGAACGAGCGATGCCGCAAGATCTGACGAGCAATGTCACGAGTCGTCTCGATCTCTAGCACGGCATTACACATCTCGAAAGGAGAGAAATGCTTGTGCTTCAGGAGATACGCGATCAACTTATCGATGGTGTCTGTATTCAGCTGATTACTTGGATTTGATACTCGAGCGCAGAAGCCGATCAAATCCTTAATATCCTTCACCTCCGTTCCGGCAAAATACTCTGCATCCGGAATGGTGTAGCCAACTAATTTTACTTTTGTATGTGTCATTAAACTTTGAATCCTGAGAAGTTCTTTGCTTTGGTTCCTGCGCTGAATGGAGTGGAGGCCACCGGAGGTGGAGCACTCGATTCACCGGAGATGTTTGCGGTCGGGTCAGCGATGTCATATAATCGCATCTTGGCCAGATCTACACCGACAGTGAATCGCTTGTTAGCAGTAGGGTCATTGTATCTATTCTTCAATTGCTTGACCATAATCTGATTCATCTTATCGAGCTGCTCGGTACGAATGAATGCCAACATCAGGTCTGCAGTCGCAGGCAGACCAAACGATTCAGAGGTATCGGTGATCTCGACATCAGATGAAGAGAAGCCTGCTCTCGTAACCTGAGTTGCACTCCAGATCGGGACATTGAATTCAACGGCCAATCCGCGAATCTCCTCGGCAATCGACTTGATCAACGAATAGGTATTGACCGATCCACCCAAACCTTTCATACGAGACGAAGCACAGATATTCAGGTAATCGACGTAGATGATATCGGGAACGAAGTTTTTCTTGAGCTTCAACTCATTCAGCAATGCCCTAAAGTGGCCGCAATGAGCCGCCGCTGTAGGATATTCCTTGATGATCAGTTTGCCATGAGTCTTCTCGGAAATCTTCTTGACTTTGCTGTTAAACGTGTCCTTCGATAGGTTGACGATCTGATCGATTCGAGTATCAAACAGGTTAGCATCGATACGCTCGGCGATCTTCTCCTCGGCCATCTCCAGTGTGATGTACAATACGTTTCGACCTTGTGCCAGAGCCGCAGAGGCCATATGACACATGCCGAGACTTTTTCCACAACCAGTTCCTGCCAAGATGATGTTGAGCGTCTTACGAGGGATTCCTCCACCAGTAATGACGTTGAACATATCCAGGTCGAATGCGATCTTATCTTCCTTCTTATGATAGAAATCGAAACGACCATCTGCATTCTCGAGATAATCATGCCCGACATTGGTATCAAACGTAACGCTCAACGCCTTAGATAGGATGTCAGGAATCATGCCTTCACCATTTTCTCCACTCTTTCCGTCGATGATAGAAATGGATTCCATGATCGCCAGATAGACGGCACGGTCCTTACACCATTTTTCCGTAGAATCTACGAGCCATTCGAGCTCGACCGGTTCAGGTACGTCGATATTACGAATCGATTCGGCGATGTTCATTCGATCCGAGGTCGTGACATAGTCAGAGCTCTGAAATTCGATGTCGAGCACCGCACCGTTTGGTAACTTATTGTATTTGCCGATGAACTTCAATATGAGTTCATAAACGGCTTTATTATGGCCCTCAAAATACTCGGGCTTGATATGTGGTAATGCTTTACGGCAAAAGATCTCGTTCTGAATTAAGTTCTTGAGTATGATCGCTTGCAGGTTCTGTTCCATTATTTTCTCCAATTTTAAATTCGCTTTCTTCGATGATGTTCGCCAATACTTCTCCTAGGTAGTTATTCAATTCAGTGTCTTCAAATACTACCATTCCATCCGGGCAATCCTCGATCTTGTAATTAAACTTCAGAGTTGCACCGCCAGATTCAGGATTTTCCTTGATGCCTACTTGTCCGTAGGTATAGACTAGACCTTCCCATTTTCCACTCAGTAATTGTACCGAATAGAAGTCCGACGTTTCTTTTTCTACGAACCGATAATCAGTTCCTTCGACTATTTGGCATTGCATATTTTAATTTTCTTGCTCGGGGTTAGAGATTTCTTCTACTGATTCTACGATCATCTCGCGCTGACCGACCTGGAATTTATCCTCGATGAACTTGGCGAATGTGGTCTTGGAGAAGATGGTTTCCCAGAAATCCTTGGTCATGGTCTGAGCTTCACGAAGGTTGCCGGTCAATTCTACCTTATTCAATGGATCATAGCCGGTGTACCAACCATTCTTTGGCTTGACAACGAATCCACCTTGCAATGCAATCTCGAGCAGACCGCTCCATTTTTGAATACCACCAGTCCATGAGACAGAGATAGGAATCTTGGACTTTTCTTTGACGAAGCGAGACTTCTCGATGTTGATGATGAAGTGATAGCCTTGAATTTCGGTGCCGTCTTTGTCTTGCTGACGACCGATGATCCAGACATTGTCGGCCGAGTACATGATGCCAGTGCCGCCAGAAACGACGGACTTGGAATACATTTCCTGGGTTTGATAGGTATGATTGATTGCCAAGAGAGGCACATTCTTCATGGTCAAGTAAGGTGTCGCCATACGGAAAAGACCCTTCAGAGACTTGGCGCGTGTCATATCGGCGACACTCTTCTCGTTCAGTGCATCTTCCATTTCTTTCTTGGAGGCAAGGTTGCCGACCGAGTCGACGATGATGATAACCTTATCCTCACGAGAGATGGTGTTGAGCTGATGAACCAGATCGAACTTGAGCTCCTCGATATCCTTGATTGGTGTATGAAGCACACGACTGGTGTCGATGCCAAACGATTCGAAATAGGATTGCGGGGAACCAAACTCGGAGTCATAGAACATCAGGATGGCTTCAGGATACTTCTTGAGGTATGCCGCTCCCATGAGCAAGGCGAACGAGGTCTTGAAGTGCTTTGATGGACCAGCCAAGACTGTGAGGCCAGAGGTGAGTCCTCCGTCAATAGCACCAGACAGTGCCACGTTAATCATCGGCACCGCAGTGGTGGTGATGTCTTTTGCAGCATAGAAGATGCTGTCGGTGAGTACCGCACTCTCGGTGATACGAGAGTTCTTTCTTAGTTTTTCGAGTAGTGTGTTTGTTGCCATAGAGCTTGTTAGGTGGATATTCTACCATATCCGGGGAAAATGTACATTATAAAAAGAATGAATCGAGAGAATTATTTTCGATGGTCGGCGCAGAGGTAGCATCGATTCCTGTCCAATGAGGATAGAATTCGCGAGAAAGGTGAACTGACTGAGGCTTCTCCATCTTGGCAAAGTCTAGCTCACCGATTGAATTGGCCAAGTAATCCGTCCAGCGAATCAGTTTTGCCCGAGTCGCGATACGTTCTACTTCATTGGCAAATACTCGTCTGCATTCATTTCGTTGCTCCCAGGAGCCATAGAAAGGTTGTCCTTTATAGTAGCCAGTTTTCGGTAGCTTACGAGAAGGATTCTCGATCAAGAGCGGTTCATAGATCGAGACGTCATCGATTGGCAATGCCTCGACCGCATCGACATATCGTTTGACCAGATCCTTGGTATTCTGGACATGATCCGAGGAGATTCTACAAAGGTGATGGCGAATGTCAATGTTGCCAAAGTAGCATTCCAGAGCTTCGACTTCTTTGACAGGAATGCAATTCTCGATACCGTCATTGATCACACCATTTAGTGTCTTGAACGGAATCGAATTGACCGTCCAACCCGGACGATACATACAGATCGAATGAGAATCGCCGATCACTACCTTATTAGTTTTATGAGGGAACTTTACGGTAGGCGCATGGATATGCATTCGCTTTAGGTTCTCCATATCCACCTCGAGCCATTCGGGTTGAATCTCCTTATTGTTTTCCTTTGCCTTGAGGATGCGTTCGATGAGCATATCATGATACGGAGGGAAATCACATGCTAAAGAGATGACTCGTCCTTTGAACTGAGAGAATGCCTTGACGTTGGCGACGTTAGAATATGCCTGCAGTCCTCCAAAAAGATTTAGAGAACCGAACCAATCGTTTCCGTGATAGACATAGAGGGTGTCGTATTGGTTATAGTCCTCGAGCTTACCGCCAAAGTTGATGTCAATATCTACGCCGAGTTCACGAATCATATCTGCATAGATGACACCTTGAGAGGAGCGATGCGAGGTGGGTCGATCAGAGATCGAATTGAAAGGGCAACTGAGTAGTGCTTTCATGTGAGTATTCTATCTTAAATCGGGGTGAATGTAAATTACTTTTTTAAAGAAAATTCTTTAGGGAATATCCAACTATATGGGATTCGTTTGGTCGGAGATTTGACTCCATGAGAGATGGCAATGTGCTTATAGAAAAAGCACGTTTTATCCTCGATGTTGAGCATCTTCTGAGAGGTCATTGGATTTCGAGAATCCTCACAAAGGATTTGCATCTGCTCTAACCAAAGGCGACACATATCATTTTCAGCAATGAATTGTCCATCTCCATCGATCGAGTATTTCGTCTTGCCATTCACATTCTTTCCGCCGAATACTTGAAACAATCCGTCGAAATGTCCGGTGCCGCCATAGAGTACACTCTCAGGATCGACGAGATTCGGAAATGACATGGCAAGGTAACGTGCTGCATTTTTACAAGGATAGAGTGGGGAACGAAATCCTTGTTCTTCCTTGAAATGCTTCTCCATCAATTTAGCGAATTCCATCATGGTGTATGGACGCTCGCGATTCTCGAGATGATGAGCCATGGCCTCGGCCGCTTTCAACGGTCCAGTTAATAACCAGTCCTTGACGTTCGTATTGAGCGGATAATAGATCTGAAACAAATCGTTTCGAGCATGCCGATCATTGACAAACTTCTCACGAGTAGATTCAACACCATTCTCGATCAGATGCGTCAGAGTCCCCCAGTGTTCATTGGTGAATGAGAAGACGAGCGTATACCAAAGAATGTCCTTCAGGTCAGTCATGGTACGCATCAGGTCACAGAAGGGATGCTCGTGCCAATGCAGTCTATGAGAGAAGATCTGATAATCCTCGGCCAGCAACTTGTCCTCACGCTTGTCGAATGCATGGCAGAACTCAAAGAACTTGTCGAGTCTCTGATCCAATGTCCAGCCGCGCATCCAACTATCTAAAGGCTTCTTGCCATCCTTGAGCGGGACAGTGAGGTCTGTACCTAGATATGTGATGTTGGTGTATTTCGTTCCGTCCTCAATGAAGTCTTCAAGTGTATTATTGTGCATCGTTCTTTTTCCAGTCTCGATATGAATCGGTATTGTCTATGATTGATTTATCATGAAGGATCGGATCGGTCCCCACGTTCCACATCAAGACGCGCCGACCGCTATTCTTTGGAATCCATTTCCAGACTTTTGCATCGTAAGAGTCGACAGTAGGAAATGGAGGCAGATTTTCTGGCTTCTCACTCTGAGGGAAATCAAGCGGTTCGCTGATAACATCGGCTCGTCCGAGTTCACCGGCTTTTAGGTTTCGGGCCACGGCAACGCATGTAAACTTGGCATTCGGCCAGGCAATCTGAAGCGCCCGGGATAATACTCCGGTCGAGATGGCCACGTAGACCTCATCCGGTTCAGGAATAGTCGAGGCAGCATGCACGATGGCTGCAGTAGCCAATTCGTGTTTCAGACCAAGAGGAATGAAGTATGCTCCATTGTCGGCTGCCCACTTCTTGGCGTATAGGTTTAGATTGGGCATGGCCGCGATTCGCTCAAAGATCACCTTGGCTCCTCGCTCGATGCAGCACGCCTGATGAACCGAGATGCGCTTGGAGCTTGGCATGAAGAGTACGATCTTCTTTTCAGGATGGCGCTGAGCGACATCACACAGAGATACACCGGCCAGACCCACACGTGGTTGGCAATATACCAACGTATCTGCCTTGACTTTCGACATCAGCAAATCGCCGGCTCGAGTCTTGGTTCCGACAGTCAGATCATCTCGAACCACCAAAACACCCTCGTGCTCCACTACCACAGGATTTGGGTTATATGGCACCCAACCTTCGCAGAGTGAAAGGTAGTATTCCTTTGCATCCTCTGGGCTCATGAGTCCAATATCTTTATTGAATCCGTCAATGACGTGTGTATCGTGCGACATGCTAGTATTCTACACTAAATATCTACGCTTGTAAATACTTTTTTACAATTTCATGATCTTTCTGGTATAAATAGTACTGTTCGCGGAATTGCCGTTCCCAACAGCTCTACAATCAAACATTAACCCCAATCGCAGCATGAAATTATTTATAGTCTACCTTATCACGTATCAAGGTAATAAGCTTCCTCCATTCTATATTGGCTCTACTTCTTTAGAGAAATTCAATAAAGGATATTCTGGATCAGTATCGTCCAAAGAATACAAAACTCTTTGGAAAACCGAATTGAGAAGTAACCCGCACCTATTTAAGAGAAGAATAGTTAGTTCATACTTTACTCCCGAGGAAGCAATATCTGCAGAATCTAGGTTTCATTACGTTCTTCGAGTGAATAGAAATCCGCTTTATGCAAATAAGTGCATAGCCGGAAATTCCCCTAGATCAATGGGATTCGTTGGTCATGGAGAGAATAACCCGATGTTTGGTCACGTCTATAGCGATGAAACCCGAGAAAAGATGCGAAACGCAAAACTTGGAAGTAAAGCTAAAGAAAGTACTAAAGAAATTTGGAGGAAAAATCGTAAAGGTCACTGGACCGGAGACAAAAATCCGACTAAAACAAATCTAACAATGTTAGGTAAAAAGCATTCTGAGGAATCTAAGAAGAAAATGTCAGAATTAGCAAAGGGCAAATATGCTGGAGATAAAAACCCAATGTATGGAAAGTCAGCAATGAAAGGAAGAAAACATTCTCCAGAAACAAAGGCGAGAATGGCAGAGGCTAGGAAAAAGTACTGGGAGAATAAGTCCAATCTGCATATTCAGGAAGTTGTTTCACCTTCCTTATGTACTGAATCTCAGTAAGACCAGCATTTTTGATAACTTGATCTTTGGTGTAAACCCCATCAAAGTCATTGAAACTTTTAACTAGACCCAAATCTAGCATGGCTTTTTGTCTTCCATATGGGTGAATAATCTTACTTGAATTCCATATTTTATCTGCATCCAAGTGATTATACGAATCGCCTGATTTGAAATAATTGGTGAGATACCTTATGAAGTCACAACAGACATCCTCGACGTTATATGGGAATCCACCTGTGTCGGCAAAAAGATTCATCATGATCTCGTCGACTAACTGCTCGGATTTCATCTTCGTCTTGGCCGTTGCCAGATATGAGATGCTTTGAATCGCGTTGCTACCGTAATAGAATAGCGATTCCTTATTCACGAACTGAGGAAACCAATCGGCGACATCTGCCACGATCGCGGCATACTGGAAATGGTACTGACGAAGATTGTTCTTAACGTTCCAGTTCAGCATGAATGAGCCAATCTCGCGAAGATCTTTCTTTCCTCCTTTGACTAAGAAATCTGCCAACTCTCTGGCTAAGCGAGGAGCAAATTCACAAAGGTAATAGTCTCCACCTTTCTTGTAGCCTTCGACTGGTTTAGGAAATGCCGGAAACTGATAGCCCACTGAGGTGTAGAATGAATTCTGCTCGTGACGAACGATGTCACACATCTTCTCGATGGTGTCGGCCCGATAGAGCTTAAAGAGAAGCGTATTGTGATAGCCACTCGGCTTCAAGGCATAGTTAATACCAGAACCGCATACCCGATGAAGGATGAAGACGTAGAGCCATTCGGCCAAACCAAAGACATCTTGCTTTCCGCTCCAGTTATTGGCAACCTCGACTCGCTGATCGAAGACTTGCCCGGCCTTCATCTTCTCCCAATAAGGGTGACTCTCACTCCAGCCATGAAAGCAATCATGAACGATCTGAGAGAAACCCGCATAGGCACGTTCTACTACGTCATACAACTCGACCTTCTCCATCAGGTCATCACCAATATTCGAATCGGCATGGCTAATCATGCCATAAGGAGCATGATCGCTAACGTTGCATTTCTCTTGCTGCTCTTTTGCCAAGGCATAGTAGCGTAAGAATTCGTCGTAGTATTCCGTCTTTTCGATCATATTATTCAGTGATATAGACCGCAGTCTCACGACCGCCACACTTGAAGTTAATAACTGCATCTTCGCCGGTCCAGCGAATTGCCGAGATTTGCTTCGAAGCTTCAGCGCTTGTTGGACGATTGAGAAAGTCACGACCTTCGACTTGGCCATCCATACCACCTCGGCAATACGAGACGATGAATGAGCAATAGTTGATCATGTCCTTGGCGCTATCCTCGACGCTTTCGAAGTTCGGGACATAAGAAGGATCATGTTCCATTGCAGCGATCACACTGCGAAGGCGAAGCATCTTGGCATGGACGATATCCAGCAAGGTCGAAACCCCGCGAGGATAATAGTCGGCTTGCTTAATGATGCTATGCGAGTTCTGATAATCGTTACCCTTCTTACGTTGAAGGTTGGCGCATTCGTCTAGTACCTTGATTGATTCCTTATCGTTTTCCATGTTGGGAGTATTTTATATTGTTTTGAGTAATTTGTACACATCTTTATGCATCGCCTAATGCTTTTTGTGCCATGCGCTGGGTCTCAAGATGCTCGTCTTGTTTGTCGATGAATTTTTGAATCAGATGAAAGTGGCAAGAATAGACATGAAGGCTACCTACTTGCCAAGTGATATCACCTGCGATCAGATCTCGACCAAGCTTTTGATTGTAATCGGCGACCAGCTTATCTAGCACAAATTTCTGCCAGGCATAGTCATTGCGATATCCGAAGATGACATCATTCGAACGCATCTGCACGACGCAATGAATCTTGCCATCGCGAATCAGGTATTGAACCGCATTGGTGCAGATGAAGTCGCTCATACCACCTTTGCACCAATCAGTGTGCATAGTAGGACGAGTGTAGATAGTGACTGCTCGACGAGAATTTGGGCTGACCACTAACTCGTTGAGGACAGAGAGATATTGCCCATGATTCTGCTTGCCAAAGACCAGATAGCCATAGTTTGAATTGATCACTCCATCCGGAGTAGCCACAGATTTCCAGATCTGAGGAACCTTGCCAGGAATATCATTGACATTCAAAGATTCCGACAGGTACCAATCCAATTCGTGCTGGATATACTCATGATTGAGTTCACCGAAGATTGCCGGAGCATCAGCCAAAAAGCTGGCACCTACCAGCTCGATGGTGCTGGTACCGGTTTTATCCTCGATAAGATTGCCCGAGCGAAGTTCGGAGATGAAGTGTTGCTGAATATCTTTTGTTGTCATGATCAGTGTGTGAAGATGTATTTGCGATTTTCGATGATGCCCTTCATGTAGAATTCATCCGAGCGATCCAGATTAGCATGAGCAGTTTTAGAGCCAATGAACAATACCTTGTGCTCGAGTTTTACTCTGCTGCCCTTTAGATATTCACTGCAATCATCGATGAACATCTTTGCGAGCTTGGATTCGGCGGAAATATCCCAGTTGATGTTGCCATCATCCTCGGCAACCACTTGACGCACGCGATCAAAGAGAAATTGTTGAAGTGGGCATTGTTGTTCTGGAGATTCTACCGAGAACATGTATTTTAGGCGTTTAAGGATTGGTATCATATCGGTGTTATTCTACTATATCTGGAGAAAAAGTAAATGCTTATTTTCTAAATTGTTCGGCCTGAGACAGACTTCTCATCTTTGTAGCGAGCTCATTCGAATTGACCTCATGAAGAAGGTTCATTTGCGAAATGGGCCAACCAAGCATATTCGTCATGGCATTCGTACGGTACCTGACGAAGTCTTTCCTCGACCCACATTCCCAGACCTTGATCTTTGGGGTCGAGTCATATTCTACGAAGATCAGACGATCGACGTTCATGCACTTATCGCGATTGGTCTGCTTATCCGCCTGGATTGAGAAGACATTCATGCCAGGATGACGATTCTGGGTCTTGACCTCGATCTGACACCCGTTAGCGTCGATCAGATCCTTGATGATGTCGAAGCGATCCTCAGAGATGATGGCATCTTCCAGATAGGCCACCAACTTTTCACCAATCTCTCCGAGCCGATGCTTGTTTGTAATTGGAGCACTCAATATATTATGTCATCACCGTTTGGATCGCCGAACTCTTCAAATTCACCAAACATTTCATCGATAGTTCGCGTATCAAATGTTTCATGCATCATGATGGTCTTGAAGGCATGCTTCCAATCATCCACAGTAGAAAAACGATTCAGAGACAGTTGAATCTCTTTATCGTCAAAGGTGTTGTTGACAGTGATTTTAATTTTATGATTCATATTAGGATTTATAGTTTTGAATTTCTACCAGATAGTCTACCAGATCAGCGATCTTTTCATCATCAAGAATAACCATATCAGCATAAGGTTTGCCCTTTAAGCATTGCCAGGCAAGAATGAGACGATTTTTGAATGAACGATTTTGCGGATCGGTTTTAAAGAATGAAATTTCTGTACCAAATCCCGGTTCATGTTCGATCCACATGCCCTCTGACTCACAGTCGCATTTGAAGAATTGACCTTTCATAGTTTTCCTTTATAGTTTAAAAATGTTACACATAATACACTGCAGATCATTACGACAGCTGCACAGATGATGGGGATGTCTTCGATCATTTTAGTAAGGCTTCGGTGATTCGTTGTGCATTCTCTTGAATCGATGGATATTCAAGAGAACTAAATTCTTTTCCGTGTTTCGCAATAAATGCTTTCCAATCCGCAAGAGCTTCAGGCGAAATAGGATTCTGTGATGGTCGAGCTTCAGAGGCTTCACGAATAATGTCCATGAGTTGATCTTCTTTTTCTCTCGCAGCAGCAGTAATTTCTGCCTTATGAGGATGCACTTGTTGACGAATTGAAGTAGATCCAGCAGCAACTCTTACAAGCCACCAACCTTCACGCAATCCGCCATAGGCCCAAGGATCATTATCCTGAACATATTTTCGACCAACTTTCTTATAGCGGATTTCATTCATTTTTTCGTATGCTCTTGTTTCTGCGTTCATATCTTATATTTTTATCAGTGTTACTTTTACGGATACATTTTACTGTGTTTGTCGGCATTGTCAAGAAGTTTTTTTGTCTTCTCGTTTTGAAGTTGCACCATCACTTTAAATTTTCGCAACTGTTCTGCCGGTGGTTGCAGAGATTCCCATGATGCTGGAATTGCTTCACCCAAAGAATATGCCGCTTCTCTCCAGCCATCACGTTCTTCAATCAACTCAGCTACAAGTTTAGCGCGTTCTTTCAAGTCAGGACGATCACTAACGATTTTCTTTAGTTTCACTTGATTGTCATGAGAAGCTTTCCAGCTATTACATTCACGTTCAAGTTTTAAGTTTGCCGCTTCAGCTTCAAGCATATTTTGCTCGCAGATGTTAGATACTCGTTCATATTGCCGAGCTAGAGCATTTGCTGCATCCCGCTCTTCTTTAAGCATTCCAATTTCTGCTCTGGATTTCACGCTATCAACAATAAGACATATCATGCCAATCGTGCAAACGATACCTGCAAAGGCAAAAAAGATAATGTCTGCTTTGTTCATAAGTTAGTGGTTAGTAAAAGTTAGGCATACATGAGGAACATGCGATCTTGCAGTTCGGCCGCATAACCACGAGCGATGCGGGCAATGGTGTCATCGGCAATGTTATGTTCGATCAAAATGTTAATGGCTTCGACAAACTCATGAAGCATCTCGATTGGAGGGATAGAGCTAAGATCCATGCGAGTGATGGCTTTGAATTCGGTGGCGAGGTAGTCAATTGGTGTTTTCATAATGTAGAGGAGAGGTTGCTTACGAGGTTATTCTACCATATCTGGGGCTAATGTACACATCTTTTTACGTAGAAAGTGAATTATTTTCACTTGCTCCCATAACTCGTTTGGTATAAATACTTGTACCATGAAACTCAGCTACATCTTTACCGTCCAAAACCAACTCCAGACCGACCACTGGCAGACAAAAAGCTTTGCCGAACACAAAGCTCTCTCCACTGCCTATGAAGGCCTCGGTGGACTCTTTGACAGCTTTATCGAGACCTACTTCGGCAAGAACGGTATCGATGCAGCTCCTACGGCTTGCACTGCGATCACTCATTCCTATAAGGGTGACTTGATTGGTCAATACACCAACACACGCGACGTGGTTGATGCATATCTCGGCGAATGCACCGGTGGCAGCTCGGACCTTGAAAACATTCGCGCCGATATCAAGGGTGAATTCAATCAACTCTTGTATCGCCTTCAACAGAAGTAATCAACGATGCTCGCTGATCTCAAGTTCAGCTAAGATCCTTCCACGGCATCCATTGCGCTCGGCAAGATAGTGCTGATGGAAGTGTCCACAATAGAGGCGACTGGGTTTTGATAGCTCCACTATCTTGCCTATGTCGTCTCTTTCTTTTGTGCAGTCGCGCCAGAGATATTCATCCTTGTCACACCAGCCGATGATGCCTTGCTTGTCGAAAGGACCCAACCAGGTCGGGGCAGAATGTGTGATGAGCACGTCACATTCGACGGCGAACTCCGGACGAAGGACGAACGGCTCATCCTCCCAATAAGCAACCAAAGGTTGCCGTATTCGGCGATCGATAGAGATTGCGCCGCCTACGAATAGAAACTTTTCTCCGTTTATAAATTCGACATGGTAATCCGGAATCAGACGAAGGTTAGACCACTCGTGAATCTCATCATTGAAGAAGCCAGGGTCGTCATGATTTCCCCGAATCGAGAGGAACTGGATATCGCGCTTCGAGAAAAACTCATTGGCAATTTCAAGGCAACGCATCTCCTTGGAGTAGCTGTCCTTAAAGCCGATGCCTAAATCTCCGACGCAGATCAGGTAACAGCCAGAGATTTCGGCGGTATTGATTCTGCGAAACATGGCATCCCAATTGCCATGCACATCTCCGAGCATATAGACTGGTTTATTCAAGGAATTCTGCATAGTGTACTGTGTTTTTTGAACGACCTCTTTGTTTTTCTGCCAGTTGAGCGATAGTTAATGGATCATCAATGTATGCGCGAGTGCGATAGCTGCCCATAAAATCATATACCCAAAGTTGGTTCTTACCGATAGGATACATAAACGCTACAACAGCGTGTCCTTTCGCTTTACCATCTACATCATCAGTATATCCATACACTACTACCTTACTCCACTTACATTTAGATTCTTTAAGACCTTCACGAAAAGCAATTGCAGTGGGAAGACAATCATTAGCGCCCTGCCACTCCATCCACTTTTGCGGATTGCTTGGTAGTGTACTACACGAGGCATGGATAAGAGCAACTAATGATAGTAGTAATTTTTTCATTGCTATATTTAAAATATTATGTCCAAAGATATTTACGATTCTTAATAATAATCTCCATTGTAAGAGTATCAGTGTCTTCTATTTGTTTATTTATGCGTATATTTTCCGCATATGCCTCTGCAAAAGACATACCATATCTCTCTTCACAAGAAAGCATACGTTTAAGACCACTGCCATCTTCAGACGGCACAAGCCATTCTGAATGAGGCTTTATTGGCGTAGGATGCGATTCATCTTCTTGCTTTTCCAATTTGGGACGTTCATTCTTAATGTAGTGATAAGCGGTCCAAAGTTGATTTCTGACTTCAGAACGTTCATTCTTGTATTCTTCGCTAATATATCCTTTTGCAAGATCATCAGCATAAAGCTCGTCACTCCAGATAGAATCTAACCCCTTCTCAACTTCAATAAAATGAACTAATATCTCAAATAAAACAATATCAATTAATCCATATGAGTCATAGTAATTATTGCCTATTTTTTTGAATAGCCATTTACTTTTAGGAAAGAAATAGTCGCGGATATTCCATTTTAATTCGCGCCAAAAATATCGATGAGTAAGTAGTTTGACTTTCATAATTTAATGTATACATATTGCTTGACAATCAAATGGATCAGAGTCGACATGAACAATTTCGTGTTTACCATAATACCATTCGGTATATACGTCAAGTTTAATTTTTAAGTCAACCGCATCTTTTGCTTCATCGACACCACCTTCATAGCCACCAATGATAACCATAAGCTCAGGATCGTAAGACTGTAGTTTTTCAATCAACTGTTTGACTTTCATAAGTTAGCTTTACAATGTTCTTCGTGATGATAGTCCCAATATTCTCCGCAATCAGGGAAACACATTAAAGGATTTACTTTGTCAGGAAAAACTTTGTTGAGCAGCTTGCTATCGATCACCGCTTGCAAATCCTCAATCTTCATCTTGAGTGCAAGATTCTCTTCGATCAGCAACTCAGGTTGATACTCATCGTCAGCCAACTGACCTAGCGCTTGTTGTGCGATCAGTTTGCAGGTCTCAGATTTGCGTGGACGTTTGACGATTTCTTCCAAAGCGGCTTTGTACTGGTCTCGTTCACTTTCAATACTTGTGATGTCCTTTGCTGATTTGGATTTCAACAAATAATTCAACATCTGAGCAGGTTTAAGATCTTTCTTTACTCCAAAACCAGCATAGTATTCATAGCATGTTTTGATCTCTTCTTGGAGTGCTTCAAGATCTTCTCTATCTCCCCAAGCCTCAATCTTAGCCTTATCAGCTATAGCAATTAATAAAGCGATATTATCAAGGATGTAACCAGCATCAGGATGATCAAAGAAGTTGGGCATTGATTGAGAAATCAATTCATTGGCTTCATCTTGTTGACTTTCAAGTAGAGCATGTTCTCTAACATAATACTTAACACGATCAGGAATGTTCTCATATGTATGAGTAGTGATATTGCTTACAGGAAGTTCAAAGAGAATTTTATCAAGAATTTCTTGTTGCCTTTTGACAGCAAAAGACTTTACATCACCAGTCTTTATGTAACAATCAAGTTCGTTTCGAAGTTTCTCATTCTCTTCTGTGAGTCTTTTAATATTAAATCTATCACCATTGACAGTCGCCTGTAATGCATTAATTTCTCTTTGATACCAAAGGCAGTCTCCTTCATATTGATCGATAGTTTTTGTCATAGTAGATTCGGTTGGTTGTTTTTCAAAGCAGGTCATACACGTATCATATATTTCAGTGAAGAGTGTGTCATTGCAGTGTTTACAGTGTTTCATAATTTAAACCAAGTAATAGTAAGTGTTTTAAGTAAAAGATAGCAGATAATTGGTCCTACAACCAATCCTGCAATGAATGAAATAATTAGTGATAACATATTATTGTATCGGTGTTCCCTTTATTTTTTCTTTCTCATTTAAAATAATATACTTTCTTAAAGTACGAATTTCTCTAATTAAATCTGATAGCATATTATAAGGTTTATCTTTCCATCTATGCCCATCACTTGCAAATGGTTCATCACCGCACACATTATTCCAAAACGCTTGACGAACCAATGACGGAATATCAATGGGATAAGCGATGATGTGTTTGATACCTTCTGCCATTTCATCATCACGTTTATGATTTTCAAGATTGCCTACAGGAAGTTCAAAGAGAGTCTTACCGGGAATACCTTTTAGTTTGCCCATTTTTATGATATGTTGAGATTCTCTTTTATAAAGATCATCTAAATCTTCACTCATATGACGATTAGACATTTTCAGGCTTTTAATTTCTTTTTGATAGTCTTCGATAGTTTTTGTCATAGTAGATTCGGTTGGTTGTTTTTCAAAGCAGGTCATACATGTATCATATACTTCAGTGAAAAGGGTGTCGTTCATGGTTTCAGTTTTGGTTGGATTTGTCAGCGCGTTGAACTCCGCCTCGGTCAGATACTCACCATTGATATACCATGCTTCGTAGCCGTCCGAATGTGCGACAGCAGGGCCGTCTGGGTTGTGGAGCTTGCCGTTGATATAGTGCGCTTCATAGCCGGCCGGACCTGTGACGGCAGGGCCGTCTGTCCGGTGGATTTTGCCGTTGATATACCATGCTTCGTAGCCGCTCGCAAATATGGCAGCAGGGCCGTCTAGCCGGTGCAAGATGGTCATATCCCTGTCGGGATAATAACGGGTGTTGCCGTTTTCGATTTGGATATATTGTATTTCCATGGTTTGGTTTGGTTGGGGATTTGTGAGCGCGTTGAACTCAGCTTCGGTCAGTTCTTCGCCCTGTATACACCATTCGTTGCAGCCGTTCGCCCGTGTGACAGCAGGGCCGTTTGGATTGTGGAGTTCGCCGTTGATCCACCACGCTTCGTAGCCGTTCGCCCGTGTGACAGCAGGGCCGTTAGGGTTGTGGAGTTTGTTGTTGATATACCATGCTTCGTAGCCGTCCGGACCCGTGACAGCAGGGCCGTTAGGGTTGTGGAGTTCGTTGTTGATATACCATTGTTTGCTGCCGTTTGTCTCTGTGACAGCAGGGCCATTTGGGTTGTGGAGTTTCCCGTTGATATACCACGCTTCGTAGCCATCCAAACTTATTACGGCAGGACCGTCGAGCCGGTGGTAGATGGCCATCGCCTTGTCGGAATAATAGCAAGTAAAGCCGTCTCCGCATAGGATGTATTGTGTTGTCATGGTTTCGTTTTGTTGTTGGCTGTTAGGTGAGTCTTGTGCCCCGGCGGTGCCAGCGCACGAGCGTTCATCCGAGGATGTTGCCGATTCGATCCCATATGGTTGGACGTTCGATTTTCGCGGGTCTGCGGCTTAGCCATTCCTTTTCGGTTTCCCACCCGTAGTCGTGTTTAACCAGTCCGTTGAGACTGCGGCTGATTCTCATTATTTGGTAATCGAATCCGAATCCACATTTTACGACGTAATATCCCTTCTCGCAAAGAGGCGAACAAGGCGCGGATGGACAATCCGCCTTCAGTGTAAGCGCGTTGAACTCCGCTTCGGACAGTTCTTTGCCGTTGATAACCCATGATTTGTAGCCGTCGGGCCACGTGACGGCAGGACCGTCTGGATTGTGGAGGAGTCCGTTGATATAGTGTGCCGTGTAGCCGTTCGGACCTATGGCAGCAGGGCCGTCTAGCCGGTGCAAGATGGTCATATCCCTGTCGGAATAATAATAGGTGTTGCCGTTATCGTTTTGGACATATTGTATTTCCATGGGTTGGTTTGGTTGGGGATTTGTGAGCGCGTCAAACTCCTCCTCGGTCAGTTCTTTGCCGTTGATCCACCATTGTTTGTAGCCGTTCGGATATGTGACCGCAGGGCCGTCTGGGTTGTGGCGTTCGCCGTTGATCCACCAAAATTTGGAGCCATGGTTCCCTATGATTGCAGGACCGTCTGCCCTGTGGGTGATCGTCATCGCCTTGTCGGCAAAATAGTAGGTATTTCCGTCGGCGTGTTTGATATATTGTGTCTTCATGGTTTCAGTTTTGGGTTGGGTGGTTGGTGTCATAGTGAAAAGCGCAAACGCTTCCACCACGGACGGCGGACTGTCTCACGAAAGTCTGTGGTGATCCGATGCCATCTGCGCGAATGCTCGTTCGCCGAGTGAAGGTCCTCATACTCGTATGAGACGCGCCACCGCCCCCATTGCGAGGGTGCCTCGACAGGGTTGGATAGGTATCGCCCACCGCAGGCTTTTAGTATCTCATCAAACTGTCCGAGTTTACCATCAGGTATTGGTTCGTTGTAGCATTTCATTTCTTATTAGGTTGCTTAGGATTTGTGCGTGCGTTGAACTCCTCTTCGGTCAGTTGCTTGCCGTTAATATACCATGATTTGCTGCCGTCAGAATATATGACAGCAGGGCCGTCTGGGTTGTGGCGTTCGCCGTTGATATAGTGCGCTTCATAGCCGTCCGGACCTATGACAGCGGGGCCGACCAGGCGGTGGAGTTCGCCGACGATATAGTATGCTTTGCGGCCGCTCGCAAATATGGCATCATCGAGTTGTCGCTGAAGTTCGGCGATTTGCCTTTTAAGATCGGCGATGTGATCGCTGCTCTTGATTCGCTTGGCATCTGGATTTCCTTTGTAAGGCATATTATTTTTTATATTTGTCACGCTGTTCTTCGAGCCATGATTTGGGTCTGCCTGACCAGTCGAAAGACCAGAGATTGAAGAAAGGCAAATCTCTTTCGATATCATAAACCTCTAGCTCTTCGAGCCAGACAAATGAAGAAGAGGAGTTCAATTGGGTCTTGCGAACCGTATACTCTTTGCCTACCTCGAGCAGCCGCTGATCCTCGACCACGTTGGTGAACCAGTGAATCGTCAAGGGTTCATTGAAGACGACCTTCTGGCCATCCTCAGGAAATCCCATTTCTTTTTTACCGTCAACTGTATCGTGGATGCTCATCAGCTAAAGAAGATGCACGAGATTGCTAATATGATTGCGCCGAGAGCAATCAAGATGAAAGCTACTGGCAACATGAAAGCAGTAAAGACAATATGAATAATTGCCCAGGCCCAACTCAATGAGCGCGCAACTATTCCGAGGATGATCAAAGCAAAGAAGCACATGATCGCGACAGGCATCGTCATTTCAGTAGGCATTTCCATATTTTTTAGAGTTTCAATTACGCCAGTATTCTACCATATTCCGAGAGACATGTACATGCCCTTTTTAATCTTTTTCGGCAAAATAGTCTAGCGCCATTGCGAAAATAAAGCATATGCAGATAACCATCATAATTTTTAGTTCGATACTCATATTACCAGAATTTTAAATTTCTACCCGCGTTGCCGATGATAAAGAAACAGGTGACGATGTGGACAAACCACCAGAAGGTTCGAATCAGCGCCGCGACGTCCGATTCGACATCATGATCGCTTATCTTGTGACCCATCGTCTTGGCCCAGATTCTCCAGAGGCGTTTAGTCATTAATTGGTTTAAGAACCTCTTTGATGTTCTTGGCACCGTATTGATTGGCCGAATGAATATACGTCCGCATCGGAGGCATACCCGCTTCTTGCCACTTGCGAAGAATGAATTCCGCACATGATTTGCCAGTCTTCTCACGAAGGTTGCCATACTCGATGACACCGCTAGTGGGTTGAGTCACATCATGATAATGACGAATATGCTCGAAGTGAAGATCATGATCAAAGGACACGGTGTCAGGAAGCCCATTCTTGTTGATGTAACGAACGAACGAGTCGTAGTTGCGAACGATTTGCCACTGGTTATTCGCGACACCTGATGCATCGATCAGGTTGATATCCCTATCACTAAGGTATGCGCCATTAGGATAACGCACGTCATCCAAGAATAGGTTATAAGGCTCGTATGTATTTTCCATATATTATTTTTTAATTGCAGCGAAGATCTCTTCGACTCCTGAGATTATGTCCTGAACTTCTCCGTTGTCGGAATATACCACTAACCGCGGAACGGCCTTGATGTTATGATCCTTAAAGAAGGTAGGAAATTCATCGGCATCTTTGATGGTAACTCGATCTAAAAAACCGGTTGCCAATAAGCGTTGTTTTAATTGTTGGCATGGAGTGCACCAGGATGCAGAGGCCAGAATAAATGTCTTTTTCATATGTGTTATTTTTCTTCTATTGCTGAGTGAACCACACAAAAATCTGCGATGCATTCTTTACGATTGATCATGTGTTGCTTACCACGTTTTGTCATCTGTTCAGACCACCATTCAAAAAAGTGATCGAGGATTTGCGTCTCGGTCCAGATGGTTTCAATTGGTTCATCATTTTCTCCGGGTTCTACCCACTTGTATTTCTTTTCTTTCTTACCGAAGATGCGATCCCAATTGTCTCGTCCTTCCATGGAAAGGATACGCGATTGAATCGCATCGCCAGTAATATCATTCTTCGCTGCCATAGACGTGTGATTTTAGATAGGTTAAATATTCCTCAGAATGAGCCGCAGAATTATAGACATAGTCAAAGAGAAAGTCGATGAAGCGTTGATCGTCATCATCGACACTCAGTTTGGAGAGCAGTTGTTGAAACTGTGCTTCCTCCTCCTTGGCATAGGCAGTCTGGATCGTGCGAAGCTCCTCAATTATCCCTTCTTCCAATTTAGTTAATTTTCTCATAATATCTGTCGTGTGTTTCTCGATACATGTCGATGCGACCAATGATCTCTTCGATCAAAGGATCCCTTTGCCCAGCAACACTGATCGCGAAGGGCTTCACGTAATTATATATGCCATCAATGAGCCGCTGCTCAGAGGTAGGATGCTCTCTACGATTCTTTTTGAAGCGAGCGTCCCATTCTTTACGGGATTGTTCCCATTCTTGGGTTTTTGCATTGAACTCTTCGTCATCCATACACCGAGCGGGGTCATTTCGAGATACTTCAACATCACCGACCAATTTACCACGCAAGAAGACAGCAGTGTATTCGATCCAGCCAGACACAAAACGTTGCCATTTATTACTGCCTAACGGTTCGCCCTTTGGATAATCGTCGTGATGATAGCTTTCATAGAACTCGATACCTCCAGTAAACGCTTCTTTTTCCCACCAAGTAGTGAGCGTCTCGGTATGGCCAATACGATCCATGATAGATTCACCATTTGGATCGCTAGGTTCTACCCATTGAGTCGTCTTATGTTGCTGCCAGAGCTGACCCTCGGCATCGATCTTATAGAACACCATTCCTTGTTCAGGTGTGTCCTTAGTCTGAAAGGCCACATTCTCGGCACCTTCCCAGGTATCGATCACCTTCTGAGGAAGCTCAGGAAGGAGATACTCGCATTTGATATAGTCGAACATTCCCATAATTTTATTTTGTGTGTGAGGCTAAGATGAGACCGAGGTTTGCCATGGCATATGATGCCCAGACAATGAACCACGGCCAATTTGATTTATATGCGTAAGAGATGGCTACTACCAAATATAAGACGAATACGATCGCCACGATAGTTTCTTCAAGGTTTTCTATTTTCATCAGGTTTTTTAAGTTTGTAACGATCGCGAAATCCATTTAATGCCAGAGCAAAGTTATGCTGACCGACGGTCCAGGCATCACTTAAGATTTCTTGACCACGAAAGATGTAAATGTCTTGCTTTACGGATTGTGTACGTATAGGTGCCATATTGTAATTTATGATTCGATTTCTTTGCGGGTTTTGAAATCCCAAGGGTCAACGCCAATCTCTTTCAGGCGCTCATCGACTCGATCGCACTCGACATCGCCAGGATCCCCTCCTTGCCATTCGCTAAACACTTCATTTTCTTGACCTTCGACTCGCATACGGGCTTTCTTATCAAAGATGGTACGATTGCTTTCGCAATAGCCACAACTGCCATGATTGCGGCAGCTATGATCGAAGCGCTTGGAACCACGATAGGCTTTACGCTTTTCTTTCTTATGAATGATTGCTTTTTCTAGGCTCATAGTAAATTGAGGTTAGAACATGATGTAAGCAAGTCCTTGGCACTTGGTCTTACGAAGCTTAGGAAGAGCTGCATAGTGAGCATCCAGAGCATCGCGTTCTTGCGCAGAGGCAAGACGAGAGTATTCAGAATTGGCCACAGTGAGGATCCAACCACCGCCGACTCCGGCGTAGGCGAATGAGAAATCTTTTTTGAGGGAGTTGATTGTCATAATATAGAGGGAGGTTTCAGGTTATAGAGTAAAGGCAACAAGTTTGGCACCTTGATTCATGGCAATGTCTATCGCTTCAGATTTTGAAGATGTGCTTCCTATAACTTGCCAATCGCTGCCTTGGTTGATTCCATAGATTCGAAGCATTCCACTGGAGGATTCTTCGATGGCGGTTTCTGAGAATTTGATTGTCATAATATAGAGAGGAGTTGCTTACATGGTTATTCTACCATATCTGGCGCCTTTGTACATCACTTTTTACATAGAAAGTGAAAATAATTTCATAAAAATGGGGACCCCTGAGGATCCCCACTGATTTACAATGACTTAGGCGCTCACGAAGGAATAGAGTTCCTCAGCACGTTGAAGGATATTCTTCGTCTTAGGAAACATTCCATCAACCTCGGTCTCGGTAAGCATCTGCTTGGTCGGATCCTTTTCTTCCTCGAGTCGAAGCAATTGCATCTTCTCATGGAACTTTGTCATTTCATCTTGGTGGGCCATCTCAAGGACATTGAGACGGATTTCATAGGCATTTTTGTTGCTCATAGGTGTGTGTAGTTAATGTAAGGATTATTCCGTACAATCCTATATATCACACGTTACGACAGGCAAACTCGATGGCTCGATCGGCCTCGACCTCAAGTGGACGATGGCGATACCATCCACCGGTTTCGTCGTCGATCTCACGACACAACAGAGCCACTTCATTCGAGGTGATTGGGTATCCCTTGCGCATGGCAGTCGAGGCGATGCTCATCATCATGGCGTACATCTTAGCATACCAGCCAGTCTCTTGAATGGCATGATACTCGGCCACGATTTTGCGATTCACAAATGGGCAATCTCGATATGATGTCCATCGATAATTGGTATTCGTCAATTGGGTCTTGCGATACTCGTCAATCTTCTTTTGAATTGCCTCGGGAAATTTATTGGACATTCCCATCTTATTCACTGCAGTGACGAAGGCATGACGCGACATCAGTTCATCCGGATCGATCATCGGCGCATCCTTATGTGAGAAGATGAACTGATAAGAATTCGGATACTGAGCCGGAACATAGTACATCCTCGACAAATCCTTGGTCTGCGGATCGCCGAGTGAAGCAAACTCCTTATTGAGCGCATACCAAAAATGTCGAATCTTCTCGGCCAAGATGGGTTTAGTCAAAGGCAAGATGATACGAAACTTTGGATGCTCCTTGGTGGATGAAGAGCTTGAGTAGCAGACAAAACGATTCTTCTTGAAGACCTCAATGGCATCCTCAAACGAGGTGTCATAGTCATCGACATCCAGGGCAGCCCATCCACCCCATCCGATAACGTTTGCGTTACGCCGAAGATCATCCTTCTTGAACATGGCCGGAGAAATCAAGGCAGAACCTTGTGTCATCTCACCTTTCTTCGGTTTATATCCCGGTTGGCCACTCAACGAATAGAGCAATTCCTCAAATTTATCCCAATTCGAGAAACGCATCGAGCGATGAGTCTTATTGTCGAAGATCGACTTGAATATCGTCAGTCCGTATTCCATGTTAAGCTTCGCCGAATGCCTTCGTTGCAAGACCGTGATTACCTTCATGAGAAGGTGCCGTCCATCCCTCGGGCTTGACGAGGTCGGGAAGACCGAGTGGGTTCGGGCGAGATGCTTTGATGCCGACATTCTTGTTCATGTTTGCCTCCATCACCGCATACCATGCCTTGCTGAAATCTACCTTCAACAGATCGAGGGTGCCTACGGCAACTACAACCAAATCGATTAGGCTATCGATAACTTCCTCGGCATTCTTCTCAACGATCGCCTTCTGGCCTTCGTCTACTTCTTCTTGAAGGAAGTTGAAGCGAAACTTGATGAATTCTACGAGTTGATCAGGAGTCAACTTATCAATGGCCTCTTGCACTCCATACTTGTTGTGCATCATATTCATGTCATCGGCAACTACTGTGATGGCGCCAAGATTATTTTGTATGAGATGCTGAATGCATTCCCATTGCGATTGTGCTGCTTCTTGTTTTGTCATAATGTGTGTGTTGTGTAGAAATATATATCAACCGAAGAAATCCTCGAGACTCGAACGAGGTTCAGGACTCCATCCGATGGCATCCAGAATCAGGACCAATGGGTCAATGAATGCCTTCTGAAACTGCATATCATAGTCGATGTACTTGTGAAGTCCCAGTTCTTTTGGAAGTTTGTCAGGAAACGAAATGACATTCTCATTCAAGGAGTTTGGCATCTTGAGATATGAATAGCGAATACGCTCGCCATTCTGAATCTGAGGATACTTCTTATCGAGACCGGCATCCTTGAGTGCTCGATTGTAGAGCAATGCACCACGACAATGAAGTGGAGTGCCTTTGGTGTAGATGGTGCTTTTGTTTGCCCACTTGCGAATGCTTGATAATCCACGAGGAAAAGAGATCTCCTCGGGTTCCATCGAACCGAATTGAATTCTAAATTCATTCAGAGCTCGCTGAGTGGCAGACTCGTCACCAGTCATAATCACCTTGAACATCTGCTTGAAAGCATCTCGGCAAATTGCAGGAGTCGAACTCTTAATTGCCTCGATGCCAACCATCTTGATCTTTGGCTCGGCATATCGAACACCTTCGTTGTCATGCACGTTCATGATGTAGCGCTTCTTGGCGGTCCAGATGGCACGATCGGCGATGGCTTCTCGCTTCATCACCATGGTATTCTTGAAAGCATTGGTCAATTTAGCGAGCTTTGCGAATGCCTCGGCCAGGATGGGTTCGATACCTTTCGAGCCGAATTCATCCAGGAAATTGATAGGATTGACTGGTTTGAAGTGATCCACGATATCCTTCACAGAGACATAGAGCGAATCGGTGTCCATTGCGATGATGCGATCCTTAGGCTTTTTATCCTTTAGCATATTGGAAAGCCAATCATTGAGAGTCTCTTCACCCCAACGATTGACTAACTGACCCGAGAGTGTGATACCCTCGGCGATGGCAAGATTGAAGTAGCGAAAGTATCGATTACCCATGGCACCATAAAGACTATTCAAAAGAATCTTGACCGTCATCTGCTCGGTCTCGAGGCGAGCGATATCAGACTCGACCGCGAAATAGGTCTTGCGATCGCCTTTGTCCACCGACTCGAGCTTTTGTTTGGCATCCAACATAGCACGCTTGATCTTGACTCGCTTGTTGTAAAGCTCCTCGACGATTTCAGGAATGATGCCCATCTTATCTCGACGAAAGCATGCGCCATTTGCGGCCATCGCCAGGTTTGGTTCAGGAGATAGACACTCACCTTTGTTGGCGAGCACATAGTCCGGAGAAATACCGGGCACGTGCATGTGAGGAACCAAGGTTTCCGGACTCATGTTGTATTGAATGATCAGGTTCGGGTAGAGTGAGTTAAGGTCGAAGGACAATACCCAATCATACATGCCCGGAACTGGGTCTTTGACATATCCGCCGGGATAGTCTGCCTTAAAAGAGTTCTCGCTCTGAGGAACTGCGATGTGCTTCTGCGCCAATCGACGAAAGATAATCGAATCCCAGATTGCCGTAGTGCCGAGAGTTTCTTGATAATTTACACCACCGAGATAGGCCATATTGAAGACCAGATTGATCAGACCGAGCTTTGCCTCGAAGCGATCGACTAATTCTACGTCCTTGATGTTGTAGTCGACGTAAGTCTGGAAATCATTCTCGTAGAGTTTGATCAAGGAACCGTGTTCGCCGTAATCAAGCTTACGTTCACCGAGGACGACCTGCGCGATATGATCCAGCTTGTAGGATTCTTGGGCGCCATATGTGTAACCGAACTTTTTGAAGAGTTCAAGGTAATCGAGCTGCTGGACACCAGAGATATCGAAGAACATCATCTCGCGACCTTTGACAACCACTGTCTTCTGTTCGACCGACGACCAAGGCGAAAGACGTTTGGCTGTGTCTGTACCGAGGACGCGTGAGATGCGATTCACGATGTAAGGAACATCGAAGCCACGAATATTCCAGCCAGTGATGACATCCGGCGTATTAGGAAGATCACTCCACCAGGTGATGAAGTCAGTGAGCATCTCTGCCTCGCTGTTGAAGCGACGATATTCCTTGCGAACACCTCCACGAGAGGTATCATATGCTTTCATTCCCCAGATTCGATAGACATCCTCCTTGCTCGACTTGAGGGCGATGGTCAAGATGGACTGCTCGGCCTTGTCGGGTTCAGGAAAGCCAGAGGAGTCATAGTGAGTCTCGATATCGATCGAGCAGATGTCAATCAAGCGCTTGTCGAACTTGATCTCGCCAGGAAACTCGGCCTGAATAAAAGCCGGAATATGGCGATCATTGCCATAGATCTTGAACGAGTCGACCTCTTCGTAGGTCTTCATGAATTGGCGACAGTCCGACATGCTATCAAAGCGCATGGGCTCCACAGGAGTGCCATCTAAGGCTCGCCACTTGGTGTCAGGAGTCTTCGACTCGAGGTACATGACCGGCCGAAACTTGAACTTTTCATAGACCTTACGGCCATTTTCATCATATCCTCGATAGAGGAGGGAATTCATTTTGCGATCGATACACGTATAGAAGCCATTTAGCATGACAAGATTATACCACAAAGGGCGGGAGATGTACATGACAAACTTCCGCCCTTTAGGAATTATTTTTAGTTTTTACAATTTATTGATAGTGATCCTTCTTAGGAAGTTTTTCCTCAGGAAGTACTTGCTCCAGGATGATGGTCAAGATGCCATTTTCCAGATTAGATTCAATCACCTCTACGTGTTCTGCCAGGACAAATTGGCGACTAAACTTGCGTGAACTGATTCCCTTATGGGAATAATCGCGTTCGTCTTTATCAGGTTTTTGACCCGTAATCGTCAACGTGCTCTCGACGACCTCGATGTCAAGATCTTCTTGACGAAAACCAGCCACCGCAATTTCTACGGCGTGCTTATTCTCTCCGGCCTTAAAAACATTGTAAGGCGGGTACGAGGTCTGCTTGTTGTTTTGAAATATGGATTCAAGTTCGCCGAAGGCCTTTTCGAATCCGATACCGATATTTGGATGCCATGCTGAATGGCCTATTGTGTATGCTGTTGTCATTTTTTTACTCCTAATTAAGCGAGTTTATGTTTCATATTACTATCGAACCCAATAAAGGCATTCGACAGTTTGTAACCAGGATTGGCTACAAAATTATTTATACGACCGATCGAAATTATTTCGATCTTTTTTCGGTAAATTCAGAGAAAGTCAAGAGGTTCCGAGATGAAATGATCTCGAAGAAAGTCTTGGCATCCGGATGATTGATCTTATTGTATTCAAACTCGATCTTACTTTCAATCGGACGATAGTGAAGAGTGCATGTCTTAGGAACGATGAGCAGCTGACCGGTCGTGGCCATTTCTGCTTTTTCAGTATCGCCCTTACGAACCGGATTCATGAAAGTATCCTTATTCGGTTGATCA